>Ga0315277_10000845_pt1 | contig 46760 bp, 36 predicted proteins | sample YL17G05_15_MG_FD_203695 | JGI IMG/M metagenome (GOLD analysis project Ga0315277, IMG submission 203695) | Sediment microbial communities from Yellowstone Lake, YNP, Wyoming, USA - YL17G05_15 | ecosystem: Environmental > Aquatic > Freshwater > Lake > Sediment | place: USA: Wyoming | collected... | reverse complement strand
ACATTTTCTGTGAGTGGCTGCCAAATTGAGGATCCCGCTGCTGTTTAGCGGGACAGGGCCACAGCTATCAATTCCGCAACTCCACAATTTCTCAATTACACAATTCTTGGGGTGACCAGTGGGATTCCCCGCCTGACCGCTGATGAACCACCTATGAGGCGGGCAGGGAACCCACGACCTCTCCCAATTTGGCCCACGAACATTTTCTGTGAGTGGCTGCCAAATTGAGGATCCCGCTGCTGTTTAGCGGGACAGGGCCACAGCTATCAATTCCGCAACTCCACAATTTCTCAATTACACAATTCTTGGGGTGACCAGTGGGATTCGAACCCACGACCTCCAGGGCCACAACCTGGCGTTCTAACCGACTGAACTATGATCACCATATTAACTCTCTCTGTGTGCAGTGGCAAACCGCCAAGACACAAAGGGCGCCAAGAAAATTGTTATACTTAATCATTTCTTGGCGTCTTGGCGGTTCAACTTCTTCGAACGGCCGCTTCAGACCGCACTAGAGAGAACAAAGGCCTGTTACTCTCATAACAGGCCACGCGTATAAAAATACCAAAACTTCAGTGGAAAGGCAATAGGTTTGTGGCACCCGAATTCACGGCGTTTTGAGCCGCTTCATTTCCTACACCTGCAACATCCTTTTTCGTTTGTGGAAATGCCTACCTTCTTGATCGAACCATGCTTACCTTTCTCTAACTTTCCAACTGGAATCCAAGATTCACGCATCACAAAGTCCTGTTCGCTCTAAGGTGTCAGTTGGCACGGAACTTGACCTTCTGTTATGGTTTGTACTTGCAGGTGGATTGACTCACCTTATTCCATTATGCTTGACATTCGCTTTTGAAGTGCGTTCTGTTCCGGGCCTTTCAATAGTTATCAGCGATCTTGCATAACCATTCAAAGGAGCAACACTACGATGAAAAAGGATTTCCTGACTATACGCGACTTCAGCCGTGAAGAGATCTTGGCAACCCTCAAGCTTGCCGCGGACATGAAGGTACACCCGGAACAGTACTCGACAGCTCTGAAAGGCAAGACGCTCGCCTTGATCTTTGAAAAACCGTCGCTGCGTACGCGCGTCACGTTCGACGTCGGCATACAACAACTTGGCGGCTTCTCCATACCCTTGATGCCCACCGAGATCAGCCTCGGGAAACGCGAGTCCGTCTATGACGTCGCGAAAAACCTCGAGCGCATGGTGCAGGGAATCATGATCCGCACTTTCGCACATCAGATCGTCGTCGACATGGCGAAGTATGCCTCCATCCCCATCATCAACGGATTGACCGACTACTCGCACCCATGCCAGGCACTTGCAGATTATCTGACGGTCCAGGAAGTCAAAGGCCGGCTGCAAGGATTGAAGCTCTGCTTCGTCGGCGATGGAAATAATGTAGCTCATTCACTGATGTTCGCCGGCGCCCGCCTTGGTGTCAGCGTCACGGTGGCATGTCCGAAGGGATACGAGCCAAAGCCGGGCGCCTTGGCCGATGCTCGGGAAGATGCTCGGACAACCGGGGCTCGCATTGAGATTGTGCACGATGCATCAGAGGGCGTCCGAAATGCCGACGTCATCTATACTGATATTTGGGCATCGATGGGTCAGGAAGCAGAGGCGGAGACACGCAAAGTAGTCTTCAAGCCCTTCCAGGTCAACGCCGCCTTGATGGCAAAGGCAAACCGAGACGTGATGTTCTTGCACTGCTTGCCCGCTCATCGCGGCGACGAGGTGACAGATGAAGTCATTGACAGCCCCGCCTCCTTTGTCTTCCAGGAGGCCGAGAACCGCCTTCACGCACAGAAGGCAGTGATGTATCAACTCATGAAATGAGATAAATGCTTATGGCCCGCAGCGCCTTGATAGCAGTTGGCGGCAATTCCCTCATCCGGGTGGGGCAACGCGGGACCATTGAGGAACAGCTTGCTAACGCGCAAAACACCGCGCGCAAGATCACTCAACTCGTCGCCGACGGCTGGCGTATCGTCATCACCCACGGCAACGGTCCACAGGTCGGCGCAGCGCTCCTTCGATCTGAACGCGCTGCCGGAGAAACATACACCCACCCCCTCGACGTTTGCGTCGCCACAACCCAGAATGAAATCGGCTACATGCTCCAGCGCGGCCTCGAATGTGAGCTCAAACGAGCTGGCTTCTATATGCCGGTTATTACTATCCTGACACAGGTCCGCGTTAACCCCGACGACCCAGCATTTGCGAAGCCGACCAAGCCGGTTGGCCCGTTTTACACTAAAAAGGTCGCCGACGAAAAAATGAGAGTCTTCAACTGGACGATGATCGAAGATTCCGCCCGCGGGTACCGGCGCGTCGTCCCCTCCCCAGAGCCACTGGAGGTTCTTGAACTCGAAGTGATCCGCCAGGTTCTGGAGCTCGGCATTATCGTCATCGCTCTCGGCGGAGGAGGAATCCCCGTCGTGGTCGGAGAGGATCAATCCCTCACCGGCGTTGAGGCAGTCATTGACAAGGATCGGGCATCGGCGTTGCTGGCCTCGGGGCTCGGACTTGATTGCCTAGTCATCAGCACGGATGTTGATCAGGTCTATCTCAACTTCAAACAGCCGAATCAACGCGGGGTCAAGCGGGCAACGGCAGAATTGATGGAACACTACTTGCACGAGGGGCAATTTGCGGCGGGCAGCATGGGACCGAAAATCGAAGCGGCAACACGATTCATCAAAAACGGCGGCAGAGATGTCTTTATCACTTCCTGCGATCAAATGATTGAAGCAATCCACGGCAAAGCAGGCACACAAATCACGGCACGTCAAGACTACGAGGACGATCTATGAAACTCCAACACGTCATCTACTCGCAACAGTTCTCTGTCCCTGATTTGATGGAGCTCTTCACCCGGACCCGCCTGATGCAGAAGACTGTCCAACGCGGCGGCTCCCGCGACTATGACAACAAAATCATGGCCACGCTTTTCTACAGACCATCGACACGCACACGGTTTTCCTTCGAAGCCGCCATGGAACGCCTCGGAGGCAAGGTGCTCTCGACGGAGTCGGCAACGGCCTTCTCGTCCGCGATCGAGGGAGAACAGCTTGAAGACACGATCCGCATCATCGGGGACTATTGCGACGTCATCGTCCTACGGCACAACGAAGAGGGAGGAGCACAACGGGCAGCCGACGTCTCCCCTGTCCCGATCATTAACGCCGGCGACGGATCGGGCGGACAGCATCCGACCCAGGCGCTGCTCGACCTCTATACCATTTACAACGAATGCGGTACACTGGATGGAATTTCCGTTGCGCTGCTTGGCGCCTTGGACACAGGCCGGACCGTTCGATCTCTCGCGTATCTTCTGAGCAAGTTTGACCGGGTGAAGCTTTTCTTCCTTGCCCCTCCCGAGCTCCAGATCAAGCAGGATATCATCGATCATTTGCGGGAAAAAAATGTCTGGTTTCACCTCAATTCCGACCCGGAAGAAGTTCTGCCCCACGTCGATGTTGTGTATCAGACGCGCATAGACCGCGAGCGGCTGGCAAGGAAGGATGTCTCAGTTGCCCAATACAACATCAACCCGGCGATGCTCAAGAAAATGAAATCGACTGCCCTTGTGATGCATCCGTTGCCCCGGTCGGTGGAGATTGATCCGGCGGTTGACCGGGATCCGCGTGCGGCATATTTCCGTCAATCCCACAACGGGCTGTTCGTCAGGATGGCGCTTCTGACGATGCTCTTTGATAGTGAGTGAGTTGCGGCGAAGAGAGTTTGGAGGGTCGAACATAACGACAAAAGAATATATCGAACTTGAGAATCAGTACGGAGCAAGGAACTATCTCCCGCTCGATATTGTGCTCCAACGCGGGAGAGGTGTCTGGCTCACCGACGTTGAAGGAAACCGTTATCTTGACTGTCTCGCGGCATACTCTGCTGTGAACCAGGGACATTGCCACCCGAGAATCCTCGAAGCGTTCCTGAAACAGGCGGTGAAGCTTACGCTGACGAGCCGGGCTTTTCGTAACGACCAGCTCCCATTGTTGTATCAACAGCTCCATGACCTGACGGGGTACGAAACCGTCCTTCTGATGAATTCCGGAGCGGAAGCAGTTGAGACGGCCATCAAAGCTGCCCGCAAGTGGAGTTACCTGGTTAAGGGAATCGCGGAAAACAGGGCGGAGATCATTTGCGCGGATGGAAATTTCCACGGCCGCACAACAACCATCGTTGGCTTTTCGACAGAGGAGCAGTACCGCAAAGATTTCGGACCTTTCACTCCGGGCTTTGTTATCACTCGATACGGCGACGCCGGCGATTTGCGGTCGAAGATTACGCCGAACACCGCGGCGTTTCTCGTCGAGCCGATACAGGGTGAAGCTGGTATTGTCGTTCCACCTGAAGGATATCTCCGTGAGGCGGCACGGATTTGCCGCGAGAACAACGTACTGTTCATCGCCGATGAGATCCAATCTGGTCTTGGCCGCAGTGGAAGGCTGTTCGCGTTTGAGTACGAAAACGTTCGCCCCGACGCGGTCATCATTGGCAAGGCTCTCTCCGGCGGGTTCTATCCAGTGTCTGCGGTGCTCTCCCGCAAGGATGTCCTCGGCGTATTTCAACCCGGAGACCATGGTTCGACATTCGGAGGAAATCCCCTCGCCGCGGCAACAGCGAGGGCTGCGCTTCAGGTACTCGTAGAAGAGAACCTTGTCCAGCGGTCTTATGAGCTCGGCCAATACTTCATGCAGAGACTGAGAACAATTCGCAGTCCCCGTCTCAAGCAAGTACGCGGCCGCGGACTCTGGATTGGGCTCGTCCTCGACGAACCCGCCCGCCCCTTCTGCGAAGCCCTCAAGGAACTTGGGATTCTCTGCAAAGAAACACACGACTACGTCGTCCGTATCGCGCCGCCTCTTGTTATCACCAGGGAAGAAATCGACTGGGCATTCGAGCGCATCGCCTCTCTTTTTCATTCCCACAATTCCCCGAAAAATGTCTCATCAATCGAAAAGGAACTCGTATGCCAGAAGTGAGGCGCCTGAATACAGTTATTGTCGGAGCAGCTGGACGCGATTTTCACAATTTCAACCTCATCTATCGCGACAACGATCTCTACAACGTCGTTGCTTTTACCGCCACGCAGATTCCGAATATTTCCGGCCGAAAGTACCCTGCAGCGCTTGCTGGCAAACTGTACCCTGATGGGATCCCCATCTTTGAGGAGAGAGAACTGGAGAAGCTGATCGGACAATACAGCGTCGACGAAGTGGTCTTCTCCTACAGCGATGTCTCCTACAGCCACGTCATGAGTCTTGAATCACGCATCTCAACAACAGGGGCACATTTCAAGCTCTTGAGCGCTCAGAAGACGATGCTGAATAGCACAAAACCGGTCGTTTCGGTGTGCGCTGTCAGGACAGGGAGCGGTAAAAGTCAGACGTGCCGCAAGGTATCCCGGCTCCTCCACGCCATGGGGCTGAAGGTCGCCGCCATTCGTCATCCTATGCCGTACGGCGACCTTGAGAAGCAGAAGGTGCAGAGATTTGCTTCTATCGAGGATCTTCGCAAAAATCATTGTACTATTGAGGAGATGGAGGAGTACGAGCCTCACATCGTCAACGGGACCATTATTTATGCCGGTGTCGACTACAAGGCAATTCTCGATCGGGCCGAGCAAGAGGCCGATGTCATAGTCTGGGACGGCGGGAACAACGATACACCATTCTACAAGCCGGATCTCTCAATTGTTGTTGCGGATCCCCTGCGCGTTGGCAATGAGCTATCGTACTATCCGAGCGAAGCGAACCTCAGGATGGCCGATCTCGTCATCATCAACAAAGTCGATTCGGCAGACCCCCAATCGGTCTTCACCCTGAGAGAGAATATCCGTCGCGTCAACAAGCGCGGCCGAATCATCGAGGCAGCCTCACCGATCAATGCCGAACGAAGCGAGCTTATTACCGGCAAGAGGGTTTTGGTGATCGAAGACGGTCCGACGCTCACGCACGGTGAAATGAAGTTTGGGGCAGGCACCGTCGCTGCGAGGAAGTTTGGCGCCAGGGAGATCATCGATCCCCGACCGTACTGCACCGGGGAAATCAAGAAGACCTTCGAATCGTATCCCGGCATCGGGGTCCTCCTCCCGGCGATGGGATACAGCGACAAACAGGTCAAAGATCTCGAGGTCACGGTCAACAAGGTCCCATGCGATACTGTCATCATCGGCACACCGATCGACCTCACGCGCATCATCAAGCTGACCAAGCCGGCTGTGCGGGTGTTCTACGAGCTGGAGGAGATGGGCAAACCCGATCTTAAGACAATTCTGCAAGAGTTTATTTCCGGCCTGAAAGGTTCGAAAGGAATGGCTTGACATGAAAAAGAAAGCGCTCTCGAAGCCACGGTCCAAACAGAAAAGAGCCTATGCGCCCGAAACTCGGCTTATCTGGGGCAAGCCCTTCACGCCAAAGTGGGACTACAGCCACCATGTGATCCCCCCCATCTCTTCTTCATCCACATTCCGTCTGTCGACGACAAAGCGGGGTGCAAAAGGATTCATTGAGTTTGCCCATCATGCCGAGGATTTTACGGTCAAATCAAAAGCCCCGATCTATATCTACGACCGGCTTGGCGAACCAAACAAAGACATGCTCGAAGAGAACCTTACAATCGCCGAACAAGGCCAATGCGCCGTCACCTTCTCTACCGGTATGGCGGCAATATCCGCCCTGTGTGGCATCCTCCTCGGCAGTGGCAGCGAGGTTGTCGCTCACGAGATGCTGTACGGCTGCACGTACTCGCTCTTCAAGAACTGGCTCCCCCGCTATCATATCAAAGTGACGTGGGTTGATTTCAAAGACTCGGAAGCCCTCGAGAACGCGATCTCTCCGCAGACACGATTGCTATACTTTGAGACTCCGGTCAATCCGACCATGGAACTCATCGATATAAAGAAGATCGCAGACATCGCGAAACGACACAACCGCAACCGGTCGAAGGCGCACAGGATCTTCACCGCCGTCGACAACACGTTCGCCACACCGTACTGCCAGCGGCCGCTCGAGCTTGGTATGGACTTCGTCGTGGAGTCATTGACGAAGGGTATTTGTGGGTTTGGAACTGACATGGGCGGCGTAGTCGTCGGGCCATCGTGGAGTTACGACCGCCTGCTTCTCTACCGGAAAGATTTTGGCGGTGTTCTGAGCGCGAAGAGCGCATGGCCAATACTCGTCTACGGCCTGCCATCACTCGCCGTGAGATTCCGACAACAATTGCAGACAGCCCAACGCGTCGCTGAATTTCTCAAGCAGGACAAGCGAATCGGAACGGTGAATTTTCCCGGCCTTGATTCATTTGAGCAACGGTCGCTCGCGCGAGCACAAATGCAGGACTATGACGGCAGCTTTACTCCCGGAACGCTGATGTATTTCATTCCCAAAGGAAAGACACTTGGGGAGCGTCACCGAAAGGCTGATCGACTCGTGAACTTCATCGCGAAAAACTCCTACACGATGACACTCGCTGTTAGCCTCGGTACTATCCGGACATTTATTGAACACCCGGGATCCATGACGCATTCAAGTATTCCCCCTGAAGAGCAACTCAAACGCGGAATCGATCCGGGGGGAGTCCGGCTTTCTATTGGTCTCGAGAAGGCCGAGGATATCATTCGCGATTTGAAACAAGCACTCAGTGCCATGTAAGATTTCCACTTCCACTCTCCACCACACTGGCCCGCGATCTCCCCCGCGGGCCAGTGATTTCTCTCCGACCTCCAACCTTGACTCTTTCTCGATCGTTTTCACATCTTGGAACAGGAATGTCAGAAATAGGAATACGACCTGATTTTTGATGACGGCCGCTGTTGGAATCGACAGATCGTCAATCCTGCGACCTCCTTTCTGTGGCACAATCCTTGTCAACTTCTGATGCCACAACGGGTTCTGGAGTTTTCGAGATAAGGGGATTTGCATATCTGCACTCGCTATGAGGCTTCCTGAAAACGCCCCAGGGAAATTCTATATTACCACCGAATGCAATGGCGGCGGCGTCTGTTTTTCGCAGGCGCTACAGAATTTCATGTACATCGACGATTCATCGCACTACTACGTGTTTCAACAACCAGCAGATCCCCGGGAAGAAGAAGATGTTCGGCACGCCATCGAAATGTGCCCCATGAATTGCATTAGAAGAGATGACGGCGAGCTATCCTAGATCGGGTCCGATCCAATCGATACACAAGGACAGTCATTTCGTTTCCTGACCGAAGGCGCGGTGTACTTGCAGAAAGGAATCCAATTTCATGAGTAGGGGATCTCTGCTTCTTGCCCGACTTGCTGACCACGAGCACCTCGTCCCTGCCGCGGAAATCCTTGAACATTCAGACATCGTTGAGGGCTGGAACGCCGTTGACGGGCACATCAACCTTGTCGCGAAGCTGAAGGCTCCTTCGCAACAGCTCGTCGACCAAATCCGCGGCCTTGGCGGCGCCCAAGAACTGGAAGTTATTCAACTCTCCGATGAGACCGGCACTTTTAGGTGCGATCCGTCTCTCTGCTCTTCATTCGTTTTTCTCGAAGTCGAGGCGGCAAAACTGGCCGATGTACTGAGCCGTCTCTCGACCTTGCAACAGGTGGCCTTCTGCTCCTCACGGCAGGGGAGCAGTGAACTCATCGCCGTCGTCAACGGGGCCACCTACCAATTGCTCGACCGCACAATCGACGAACTCATACGACCCATCGACGGCGTTTTGCGGTTGAAGCGAGACCGTGTCATCAACTTGAAACAACTCTGAGGTTGATCTATGGCCGACCAGCTCACAGATGAGCTTAGAGATTTTAATGTCGAGCTCTGGAAATACGACGGCCACGCCGGCGCGCTGATACCACTCCTGCAATCCGCGCAGAACACCTACGGGTACGTCTCGGAGAAAGCGATAGAACACATCAGTTTCGTTACGGGAATCCCTGCCGCTGAAATCTACGGCGTGGTAACGTTCTACGCCCAGTTCCGAACGAAGCCGCTTGGCAAGAACGTCTTGAAGATCTGTAACGGAACCGCCTGCCACGTGAACGGCGCCAAGTCGATCTACAGCGCGGTCCAGGATGAACTGCAAATCACGTACGAAGAGACGACAGACGACGGGAATTTCAGCCTCCTCTCCGTCGCATGCCTTGGTTGTTGCTCCCTCGCTCCCGTCATCACGATCAACAGCGAGACGCACGGGCGGCTTGATGCTGCCAAGACCCGGAAGGTCATCCGTGAAGAGAAGCGCCGCATAGGCGCGATCTCCAAAGCAGTCGAAGAGTGAGGTCCTGAATGAAAACGGTATCCATCGGACTAGGGACATGCGGCATCTCTGCCGGCGGCGAAAAAGTCTATAAAGCGTTCCAGAATGAGCTGAAAGAGCGGCCAGGCGCCTTTCTTTTGAAAGAAACCGGCTGCGTGGGAATGTGTTACCGTGAAGTCCTGGTCGAAGTTAGAAACGGGAATGGAAGCCCCCGGCTCTATGGCGATGTCACACCCGACCGCGTGGGCAAGATCGTCGAGGAAGACGTCATGAACGACAGGCCACTGACTGACTGGCTTGTGTCGGGCGAGGGAAAGGAACCGGGTTTTTTTGAGAACCAGGTGCGCATCGTCCTTCGAAATTGCGGAATCATCGACCCGGGATCGATTGAAGAGTACATCGAATATGGAGGCTACAAGGCGATCCGGAAAGCACTGACGGACATGTCTCCTGAGCCAGTGATCAACGAGGTTATTGCGTCCGGTCTGCGAGGTCGCGGTGGCGCTGGCTTCCCCACGGGCACAAAGTGGAAACTCACACGGGCCGCTTCCGGCACCAAGAAGTACATCGTCTGCAACGCAGACGAAGGTGATCCAGGAGCGTTCATGGACCGCTCTGTTCTTGAAAGCGATCCGCACGCGGTGCTTGAAGGAATGATCATCGCCGGTTATGCCATCGGGGCGGATTTCGGATATATCTATTGTCGCGCCGAATACCCGAAGGCCGTGACACGCCTGCGCCAGGCAATCGGGCAGGCCCGAAGAAAAGGTTTCCTCGGTCAGAATATCCTGGGGACAGGATTCAATTTCGACATTACCATGAAAGAAGGCGCGGGTGCCTTCGTCTGCGGAGAAGAGACTGCGCTGATGGCTTCGATCGAAGGGCGGCGCGGCATGCCGCGTATCCGGCCTCCTTTCCCCGCGCAATCAGGACTCTGGGGCAATCCGACCAACATCAATAATGTCGAGACATTCGCGAACGTTCCCTGGATAATTATGAATGGCGGAGCAGCGTTTGCTGCGTACGGAACCGCCAACAGCAAGGGAACAAAAGTCTTCGCGATGGCTGGGAAGGTAAAGCGGACCGGGCTCGTCGAAGTGCCCATGGGAATCTCGATCCGCTCTCTTGTCTTCGATGTCTGCGGCGGCATCATCAACGACAAGGAGTTCAAAGCCGTGCTGATCGGCGGACCTTCAGGCGGCTGCATCCCAGCCTCGATGGGTGACACGCCGATCGACTACGAGCAGATTCCGAGGACCGGTGCCATCATGGGGTCAGGCGGTCTCATCGTGATGGACGAGACCACCTGCATGGTGGATGTCGCCAAGTTCTTTCTGACCTTCACACAGGCCGAGTCGTGCGGGAAGTGCACCTTCTGCCGCATCGGGACAAAGCGCATGCTGGAGATTCTTGAGCGTATCACAGCGGGCGAAGGAACGATGAAAGATCTCGACAACATGAGCGAGCTGAGCGAGCAGATCCGGAATGCGTCCCTTTGCGGGCTCGGTCAAACTGCTCCGAATCCGGTGATTACTACCTTGAAGTACTTCAGGGACGAGTATGTGGCGCACATCGAGAAGAAGAAATGTCCCGCTCATGTCTGTGCTCCTCTCCTGACGTTCACCATTAATGACAAGTGCCCCGGTTGTATGGTCTGTGCCCGTGCGTGTCCGACAGGTGCAATCACAGGGAAGAAGCGCGAGATCCACGTGATAGACCAGGACAAGTGCATCCAATGCGACAAGTGCTTCACCGTGTGCCGCTTTGATGCCGTAACGAAAGATTGAGGATTGTAATGGTCACGCTGACAATCAACGGACAGCAAATCACCGCCTCACCTGACAAGACCATTCGGCAGGTCTGCAAAGAGCAGAATCTAGACACCATCCCCACGCTCTGCTACGACGAGAAGCTCCCCCCGTTTGGCTCATGTTTTCTCTGTGTTGTTGAGCTCGAAGGTCAGGCGCGGCTCTTTCCCGCCTGCTCCACCAAGATCAGCGAAGGGATGAAGATCCATACACGTTCCGAAAAAGTGAAGAGCGCACGAAAAACATGTCTCGAGCTCCTGCTCTCGGATCACTACGCAGACTGTTTCGGTCCTTGTCGTTTGAATTGTCCCGCGGATGTTGATATTCAAGGCTACATGTCTCTGATCCATCTTGGCAAATTCAAAGAGGCTATAGCCCTGATCAAGGAGAAAAATCCCTTGCCGTCGGTCTGCGGCCGTGTCTGCACACGCAAGTGCGAGGTGAACTGCCGTCGATTTATTGTTGACGAGCCCGTCGGCATTGATTTTCTGAAGCGGTACGTCGCCGACCAGGATATGATCGGTGAAATGTGGAAGCCCGAAACAAAGCCGACCAACGGGAACCGTGTTGCGATCATCGGCGGCGGACCTGCCGGGCTCACGTGTGCGTACTATCTTGTAACCGAGGGATATCAGCCAACGATTTTCGAAGCCCTTCCGGCGATGGGAGGCATGCTTCGGTATGGCATACCGGAATACCGGCTCCCAAAAGAGGTTCTTGATAAAGAAATCAAGTGGATCACGGATCTCGGCGTCAACGTGCACACAGGCAGGGCGCTTGGCAAGGATTTCACGATCGATGACCTGTTCAACCAGGGGTTCAAATCGGTCTTCATCGGTCTCGGAGCCCAGGTGGCGAAGCCGATGCAGGTTGAGAACGAGCAAGCAGAAGGAGTGCTCGGCGGCGTTGAGTTTCTCCGGCAGGTTGAGATGAAGAGCAACCCTCCGGTCAAGGGCCGCGTTGTTGTCGTCGGAGGAGGCAATACGGCGCTGGATGCCGCGCGGACTTCGATCCGGTTGGGGGCCGACAAAGTAATTCTTCTCTATCGACGCACGCGCCACGAGATGCCCGCGAACAATGTTGAGATTGAAGCAGCTCAGCAGGAAGGAGTGGAGTTTCAGTTTCTCGCAGCTCCTGTTCGCGTCAACGAAGAGAACGGCCGTTTATCTTCAATTGAGTGCATCAAGATGGAGCTCGGAGAGCCCGACGCCAGCGGTCGACGACGGCCGGTACCGCAGAAGGGATCCGAGTATTCACTTCCTTGCGACTGGGTGATTTCAGCGATCGGACAGGAAGCAAACCTCGACGGCGTGCAGGACGACAGGGCAATAAAAGTTACCAAGTGGAAGACAATCGAAGCGACGTCAGGCACATTTGATACCGCGCGCCGCGGCGTTTTTGCAGGCGGAGACGTTGTGACGGGGCCAGCGGACGCGATTGACGCGATCGCAGCCGGGCGCAAAGCCGCCCGTGCAATCGACAAATTCATCCGGACTGGCGTTGTCGAGCCGCTCACACGGCGCTTCGAAAGCAGGCGGGATACGTTCCACAAGCTCACGGCAGAGGACATCCCACCGCTGCAGCATTCCACCCAGCATCATCCCGACGAGATACCGGTCATCGAGCGAATCCTCGGCTTCAGCGAAGTGGAGCACGCCTACGATGACGAAACGGCAAAAACCGAGGCCCTTCGCTGTGCAGAGTGTGGCTGTGATGTCGGATTGGCGTGCGCGCTGCAGGACTATTGCACTGAGTATGGGGTCGATCAATCGCGTTTTACAGGCGCGTTCAATAAATATAAGGTCGACACCCGCCATCCATTCATCAAAATCGACTCGAACAAATGCATTCGTTGCGGGCGCTGCGTGAACACTTGTGCTGAGATTCTCAATGTAGCAGCCCTGGGGTTTGTCAATCGCGGTTTCCGCACCATCGTGAAGCCCGCCATGGAAAAGGCCCTTCACGATACCAACTGCGTATCGTGCGGCAACTGCATCGATGTTTGCCCAACGGGCGCCATCGTCGAGAAGATGCCCTTCCGCAGGAGCGGCCCGTGGAATATGGAGCCGGTGCACAATGTCTGCAACTACTGCTCCGTTGGGTGCAACATCACATTCATGGTGAAGACGTCTGATCTTTATTACGCCTCCGGTGCATCACCGGAACTCGGACCAAATCGCGGCGAGCTTTGCGTGAAAGGTCGATTCGGCTATGAGCAGTATCTCGATGGAGGCAGGCGCATCCACCCGATGGTCCGCAAGGACGGGAAGCTGCGGAGTGCATCGTGGGATGAGGCATTCGAGGCCGTGAAGCTGGGACTGGAGAAAGTAACCGCAGATCACTCCTCCGACCACATCCTTGTCGCCGCCTCGCCGAAACTGACAAACGAGGAGCTTTATCTCGCCGGCAAGCTTGCCCGTGCCGCAATCAAGACGAACAACATCACTTCATTTCACCGGATGGTGAATGAGGCGGACTACCACGCGTTGGATGCGATGCTCGGCGCAACCGTTTCGACCGTCGGCACGAAAGAGATCGAGAACGCAGACCTTCTCATTGTCCTCGGCGGAAACCCGACCTCAGAAAACCCGGTGATGGGATGGCAAATAAAGCGACGAATGAAGCAAGGAACGCAGGGGATCGTCGTTAATTCCGGTGAAATCGACCTGACCAAGTACGCCACAGTCTGGGCCGATCCCCGTCGCGGAACTGCGACGACACTGCTGAATTGCGTTATCGGCGAGCTTTCGCGTCGCAATAAACTCGACCGGAAGTTCTTGCTCGATCGAACAGCTAATTCCGACCAGGTTCTCGCGAGTCTGGAAAAGCACGATCTGCATGAAGCTTCCGCTGTCACAGGTGTCACCAAGGATTCCATTCTGAAGATGGTTGAGCTGCTCTCGGACCCGACAAAGAAGGTTGTGGCATACTACAATCTCGAAAGCCGCATCGACCGGGCTTCGAACGACCTGATGGCGTTGACGACGTTGATGCTTGCCCTTGGAAAGGTCGGCACCGAAGGTTCTGGCATTGCGCTGGTAACCGGCCAGTGCAACAATGCTGGTATGCGATTAAGCGGGTTTGACAACCGGCTTCTCCCCGGCGGCGCAATGATCGATGATGATCAAATCCGATCGGCCGTCAGCAAGATGTGGAAATCGGATGTGGCAAAAACTCTTGAGCTTTCCGGCACGAATCTCGGGCGCAAGATACGGGAGGACAAAATCCGGGCGGCCATCATCTTCGGCGAGAATCCTTCTGTCTCACAGGAACACCATCACTTTGTGAATAATCTCGAGTTCCTCGTTGTTGCTGACATGTTCCTGACAGAGACCGCGCAGGCTGCCGATGTGTTTCTTCCGCTCTCGGCGTACATGGAAACCGACGGCCACTTGACGAACTGGTTCGGTCTTCAACAGGGGACAAATCCCATCGGGGCGCCTGCAAACGGTTTGCGGACAGTCGACATCATTCAGAAACTTGCCGCGGCGACTGGTTATACAGAGGTTGCGCAGTCGTTTGAAGAAATTGCGGCGGAGCTTCGCTCGTTCATTGAAATGAATGAGATGAACGGTCGGGCCCGCGGTTCATTCCCAACCAAGGATGGCAAGGCGCACTTTGCGCTCTACTCAGATCAAACGTTCTCTGTGAGTGCCGAGGCCCCGCAGATTCTGGAAATTGATGCGCGGATGACGGCACAGATGAAGCTGATCCGGGCGTAGCACGAAGGTGCTATGCGTCAAGGCTGGCCATCATGGCCAGCCTTTTTTGTTCGTACCGTTTTGGAGCCGTGCGCGGCTGGCGCCAGGTCTCAGAAATTGCGGCTGAAACCTGACCACAACGAACGCAAGAGAAGGCGGTGATTGTTCGAGCAGCTTGCGACTGAGCAACTTCAGGAATGTTTGGTGGCCGGCCAGAGAATGGAAGCTGCGATAGACAAAAGGATGACGCTGGCGACGATTCCGAGGGTGGCTGAGATCGGAATGAGAAATACCTCGGCGAGGAGCATCTTGACCCCCACAAATGTCAGGACGATGGAGAGGCCGATTTTCAGATAGTGGAAAAGATTCATCAAGCCGGCGAGCGCAAAATAGAGAGACCGGAGTCCGAGGAGAGCAAAAATGTTTGAGGTGTAGACGATAAACGGATCTGTGGTGATGGCGAAGATCGCAGGTATTGAATCGAGCGCGAAGAGGAGATCTGTTGTCTCGACGACGATGACGACAATGAAAAGTAACGTCGCATAACGACGTCCCTCATGTTTCACGAAGAACCTTGACCCATGGTAACCCGCCGTCACGGGTACGAACTTCTTGACCAAGCGAACAAGAATGTTCCTTTCGGGCCGTACCTCCATCTCCTCCTTCTGAAATCCCATCTTCACGCCGGTGATGACAAGAAAAATTCCGAAGAGATAGAGGATCCAGTGAAATGTTGAAATGAGTGCAACGCCAATTCCGATGAGCAGCCCCCTCATCACCTGAGCGCCGATGATCCCCCAGAACAGCACTTTGTGTTGATACAGAGAGGGAACCTTGAAATACATGAAAATGAGGACGAAGACGAAGAGGTTGTCAACGCTGAGGGAAAGCTCGATCAGGTAGCCAGTGAAGAATTGAAGCGATGCGTCTTTACCGTGCCAGAGGTAGAGGCCGAAATTGAAGAGCATCGCCAGTCCGATCCAGAAGGCGCTCCAACCGAGAGCCTCTTTGATCTTGACGTCCTTCTCCTTCCGCTGGAGGACCCCAAGGTCAATCATCAACATGGCGATGATGAACGCCGTGAAAATCACGTACAGAAGTGGACCTGCAGGGACCATTGCTTAACTCTTCAGTATCCGTGGAACGGCGCTTTCCCCCTCGACTACAGATTTCCTGCGAAAGCTTTCACCGCGCGTTCGATCGCGCACCGAGCTTCCGCCGACCCATGCCACCCGAAACTTCGTACATGCTTTCCTTCGAGTTCCTTATAACTGGTAAAGAAGTGTTCAATTTCAACGAGCGTATGTCGCGGCAGAGCCTTGACTTCTTTGATCGATGAGTACGTCGGATCGTGCTTTGCGACCGAGACGATCTTGTCATCCGAGCCCTTCTCATCCTCCATTTGCAGGATACCGATCGGCCGGACTTCAAGCATGATTCCGGTTTGGGGAGGTTGATCAATAACGATCAGGACATCGACGGGATCACCATCTTCATACAGTGTACTCGGGATAAACCCGTATGCCTCAGGGTAATACATCGATGAGAATAGGACCCGATCGAGCTGAAAGACGCCGAGGTCCACATTATACTCATACTTGTTCCGGCTCCCCTTGGGGATCTCAACAATGGCATTGACGATCCGTGGAGCATCATCGCCGATTGGCAGATACTTGAGGTTCAATGCGCCGCTTCTCCTCTCGATGACGTCAATTTCTTCCAGAGATAGAACACAGGGATGCCCAGAAGCACAATGACAAGCCCTGATCCTGAATACTTCGTTTTGAAGACGAGGAGGTCCGCAGCGATCGCCGATGCGCATAGCACATAAAGTGCCGGCAGAACAGGATACCCGAATGCTTTATACGGCCGCTCGACATTTGGGCGCTTCTTCCGCAGAATGAAGATGCCAATCACCGTAAGAATGTAGAACACCAGAACTGCAAAAATAACGTAGTCCAGCAGATCGCCATAGGTTCCCGAGAGGCACAGAAGACTCGCCCATACTCCCTGGATGACAAGCGCCGTCGCAGGAACCGATCGGCCGCTCAGCAAGCCCACCTTCCGGAAGAACACACCATCCTTCGCCATCGCGTAGTACACCCTCGCTCCGGCAAGAATCAGACCGTTGTTGCATCCGAACGTTGAAACCATGATGAGAACCGCCATGATTACTGCCGCCGGCTCGCCAAAAATCACCGTCGCGGCTGCGGTCGCGACGCGGTCAGAGCTTGCGAACTGGATTCCGCGTCCCAGAAGGTCCGATGCCTCCGGCGACCCGAGCACCGGCAGCGCCAGGATGTAAGCAACATTTGCCAGCAGGTACAGCAGGGTCACAATTCCCGTTCCCAGTGCAAGACTGAGCGGGATGTTGCGTTTCGGATTAATGACCTCCCCCGCCGTGAATGTGATGTTGTTCCAGGCATCGCTCGAGAACAGAGACCCGACCATGGATGTTCCGATGGCGGCGAAAAGCATCAAGCCCGAGAGCGATTCGACCGAAACGATCCTCCCTTCCGAGACCCGCGTCCACGTGGCGTCCCAGAAATGTGCGAGGTTCACATCGATCGCCTGAGCGTTCCGCCCAACGAGGATTCCAAGGAGGATAAGACCGATGAGTGCCGCGGTTTTCGCAATCGTGAACATATTCTGCACGATTTTGCCTTCTCTGAGTCCGCGGGTGTTCACGTAAGTCAGAACAGCAATGCTCAGGATGGCGATGAGCTGGGCAGCCGAGACGCGAAATCCTCCAACCTGCATGAGGATGTTCTGCTCACCCAGCGAGGGAATGAGGACGGCAGTGAAACGGGCAAAGGCAACAGCAACGGCAGCAATCGTACCGGTCTGGATTACCAGAAACGATGTCCATCCGTACAGAAAACCAACGAGGGGATTGTACGCCTCACGGAGGTAGACATACTGCCCGCCGGCATGTGGCATCATGCCGGCAAGTTCGCCATAACTCAGGGCACCCGTAATAGTGATGACGCCGGTGATAAGCCAAACGAGCAGGAGAAGTCCGGGGGAACCTACGGTGCGCGCTATATCAGCACTAACAATGAAGATGCCCGACCCGATCATCGACCCGATGACAATCATGGTCGAATCGAGCAGTCCAAGGCCGTGCTTGAATTCGCGTGCTGCTTCCTGGTTCGCCATAGCTCAGGGCCTTGCTAAAAACCTGTCTGTGTGCTACACCTGCTTGTAGACGCTGTGGTAGCGCCCGTAAGTAAAGTAAATAATCAGGCCCACGACGAGCCACACGACCAGCCGTATCCAGGTATCGAGCGGCAGGCTCAACATCAGCAGACTCGAAATCACGATTCCAAGAATCGGCACGACAGGAACCCATGGGGTTTTAAACGGGCGATGCAGATCGGGCCGTCGCTTCCTCAAGATCAGAACGCCTGCACACACAATGACAAATGCCAGCAGTGTCCCGATACTGACCAGTTCGCCAAGGATATTGATTGGCAGCAACGCACCGAAAAACGCGACGAAGATTCCGACGAGGATGGTTGAGACGTACGGCGTGCGGAATCTCGGATGAACCTTTCCGGCCCATTGTGGAAGCAATCCATCACGTGACATCGAGTAGAATACCCGCGACTGGCCAAGAAGCATAACCAGCATTACCGTTCCTAATCCAAAAATCGCGCCGACCTTGACCAGGTAACTTCCCCACTTCACACCTGTTGCGTCAATCCCGACAGCTACAGGCTCGGCAACGTTCAGACTCGAGTAGGGAACAATTGCAGTAAGGATCCCGGAAACCAGGATGTAGAGAATTGTGCAGATCAACAGCGATCCCATGATGCCGATTGGCATATCCTTCTGCGGATTTTTCGCTTCCTGGGCAGCCGTGGAGACAGCATCGAAACCGATGTAGGCAAAGAAGATAACGCTTGCTGCACGGGCGATACCTGACCACCCGAAGCTCCCCCATTCGCCTGTATTGGGTGGAATGAAGTTCTTCCAGTTCACCGCTATCGTTGTATCCGGGTGTTGGATGACATAGGTTCCGGCAATGGCAATGAATACCAGAACGATGCCCACCTTCACGATCACAATCGCCGAGTTGAAGTTCGCCGACTCTTTGATACCGATGACGAGAATCGCCGTCACGGCAAGGATCGCGAGAAATGCGACGAGATTGAAAGAGGCCGCTTGCTGCGGAAGTGTCGCAGGATCAATGCCCATGGAGGCCAGGGTGTTTTGCATCCTTGCGAGATGTTCCCAATTGCCATTCGGCATTTGGATGAGCATGGTGCCCGGTGAAGCGCTCAGCACGGGAGGGATTTGCACTCCGATGTCGTTCATGAAGCTCAGGAAGTATCCGCTCCAGCCGGAGGAAACTGTCGCAGCACCGAACGCATATTCGAGAATCAGGTCCCATCCAATAATCCACGCAAACAACTCGCCCAGAGTTGCATAGCCATAGGTGTAGGCCGAACCCGCAATGGGAATGAGCGACGCGAACTCTGCATAGCACAGACCTGCAAAGAGACACGCAATGCCGGCAAGGACAAAGGAGAGCACAATAGCTGGTCCGGCATAGTTGGCTGCGGCGGCCCCGGTAAGCACGAAGATTCCCGCGCCAATAATCGCTCCGATACCGAGTGTGATAAGGTTAACCGGCCCAAGAGCACGCTTCAGGCTGTGCTCTCCGCTTTCCGCTGCCTCATTCAGCAGTACGTCGAGCGGCTTGTTGACCAAAAGTCGAGATAACCAAGGACTCCGAGTACTCATGCGGCGAACCTCCTTCGTTGGTGAAAACGCTCATTCCAATGGGGCGAAGTACGACGTTGTTAATTCTAATTGTTTTTGCACTCGGAAACAAGCGTATAGTGCCACCGCAAACAGCGAAGCCGCCCCGAGTCATTCTCGGGACGGCTTGCTCAATTCCTATCGCCTGCAAAGTTTTCGGCTCAGATGAACAGCGGAGCAAGAACCAGCGTGAGCGTGCTCAGCAGTTTAATGAGAACGTGAAGTGACGGACCAGCGGTATCTTTGAACGGATCACCGACCGTGTCACCGACAACCGCTGCCTTATGAGATTCCGATCGCTTGCCGCCGTACATACCTGTTTCGATGAGCTTTTTCGCATTGTCCCACGCTCCACCACTGTTGTTCATGAAGAGAGCCATGAGAATGCCGGTGATCGTGGCAACCATGAGATAGCCGCCGATCACTTCGGCGCCAGTCGCTCCGTCCTGAGGACTTCCCGTCAGCACGTAGAGCCATCGGAATCCTATGCCGACTGCGAGAGTCATGAACACGACGAGCAACCCGGGCAAAACCATTTCTTTCAATGCTGACTTTGTGACGATATCAACGCACTGACCGTAATCCGGCTTCGACGTCCCATCCATGATTCCCGGATTGTTCTTGAATTGTTCTCGCACGTTGTTGATTACGGCATACGCAGCCCGACCTACGGCCTTGATGGCAAGCGAAGAGAACAACATCACCAGCATCGCACCAAGCAAAGCGCCAACGAAAACTGCCGGTTTGGAAAGATCGATATAGCGCAAATCGAATCCGTAGTTTCGAACCTCGTCAAAAAACGCACTGAACAGAAGAAATGCAGCAAGACCGGCCGAGCCAACCGCGTATCCCTTGGTGAGTGCCTTGGTGGTGTTCCCGACAGCGTCGAGACGATCAGTCTTCTTTCTGACCTCCTCTGGTTGTTGGCTCATCTCCACAATGCCACCCGCGTTGTCTGTAATGGGGCCGAAGGTATCCATAGCCAGGATGTAGGCTGCCGTCCCGAGCATACCCATTGTCCCGACTGCCGTTCCAAACAAGCCGGCGTGCATCAATCCCGAGAACTGACCGAGGAGATACGTTGAAACGATCGCTGCCCCGATGACCAGAACGGGAAAGCCTGTCGATTCCATGCCGACGGCAAGTCCTGAGATGATTGTTGTCGCAGGACCGGTTTGGGATGCTTCGGCAATGAATTTCGCGGGACGGTGTGTGTAGTCTGTATAGTACTGTGTGATGAACACGAATGCGATGGATGTGAGTACGCCGATCACGCCACACAGAAAGAAATTGAAATAGTATTCGACGCCGAGCAGCCATCTCGAAGCGAAGAAGAAGCCGATCATGGCGATAACCGACGTGACATAGTAGCCGCGATTGAGAGCTTTCATCGGGTCTTCGATTTCGTCCGTTTTCACAACCATGATCCCTATTGCCGAAGCGACAATCCCGAACGCGCGTGCGACGAGCGGGAACAGGAGCACCCCGACCATCGCCATGCCGTTGCTCTCGAAATAACTTGTGTTGGACACATAGAGACCTGCTGCCAATATCATTGCGCCGATGTTCTCCGCTGCTGTAGACTCGAAAAGGTCCGCACCGCGGCCAGCACAGTCGCCCACGTTGTCGCCAACCAAATCTGCAATCACTGCCGGATTGCGCGGATCATCTTCGGGAATTCCGGCTTCGACTTTTCCAACAAGGTCCGCTCCGACATCCGCGGCTTTCGTATAGATGCCACCGCCAAGCTGGGCAAACAGCGCCACGAAACTCGCACCAAACCCGTACCCGACTATGAGAAGAGGGATCTTGGCCACGTCCTTTGTGACTCCAACAGCTTGGACGATGGCGAACAGGCCAGCCACACCCAGCAAACTCATCGCAACGACAAAGAACCCTGAGACCGCTCCCCCGCGCAGTGCGGTCTGGAGCGCTCCGTTGATTCCCTTCATGGCCTCCGATGCAGTGCGGATGTTGCTGCGAATCGAAATCCACATGCCCATGTACCCGGCAGCGACAGAGCAGGCCGCTCCCAGGAGAAACGACAATGTCGTCCAGAACGCCAGGGCTGCCGGACCCGCAGGATCGTGCTCGGTCGGGGTCCGTGCGAAGGCGTAGAGAATATAGATGAGAACAGCGAGCGCAAGAGCAAGTACCGCAATCGTCCGATTCTGGCGCCGCAAGAAAGCTTCCGCACCCATCTTGATAGCGTCAGAGATCTCCCGCATTCGTTCCGTCCCAACACCCCGCCTCATGACATCCCGAAGGAGATAGAGCGCGAAGAGCAGTCCGAGGACACTTATTCCCAAAACAAGATACAATTCCATAGGTCCCTCAAAGGTCCTTTTGTTTCTGAAGAAGATGTAAGACGAGTTGGGAGGTTCAACCCGTTATGGGGGATAACAATCTACGAAATTCTCTCGAAATGTGAAATTCCGATTTCCGGGAAAACCGAGACAGGTGCGCGTTCGAGACCTAGGCGGCGGGTTTAAACTCCCCTTCCCACTGGGCGATGACAACTGTCGCAAGGCAGTTGCCAATGACATTAACCATCGTCCTCCCCATATCCATAAGTTGATCGACGCCGAGCAAAACAGCCACGCCTTCGAGCGGCAGGCCGAAACTGGAAAGTGTCCCCGCCAGAACGACCAGCGCTGCCCGCGAGACTCCAGCGACGCCCTTGCTGGTGAGCATGAGGGTCACAACAATAATGATCTGCTCACCGATTGAGAGGTTGATCCCCGCTGCTTGAGCAACGAACATAGAGGCAAGCGAGAGATAGAGAGAAGTCCCGTCGAGATTGAAGCTGTATCCGGTCGGTATGACGAAGGAGACAATCCGGCGCGGAACGCCGAGTGCTTCCATCGCCTGCATGGCTTTCGGTAGCGCGGCTTCTGAACTAGTCGTTGAAAAGGCAATGAGGGCAGGTTCTTTGACCGCGTTGAAAAACGCCTTCAGTGGCACCTTCGCAAGGAGCGCTACCGAGCCGAGGACAAAGACCACGAAGATTGTGAGCGCTATGTAGAGGGACAGGAGGAGCAACCCGAGGTTGATCAGCACTGAGAGTCCTTTGTTGCCCACCGTCACCGCGATCGCGGCGGCCACACCGATGGGCGCATACTTCATGACGATGTTCGTGAACTTGAACATCGTTTCAGCGAGAGAATCGCAAAACGTCAAGATCACATCACGCTTTTCCCTCGCCAACATCGCAAGCGCGAAACTGAAAATGAGGGTGAAGACCACCACCTGCAACACTTCTCCATTCGCTGCTGCTTCAAAGAAGCTCTGCGGAAAGACATGCGTCAACACATCGCCAAACGATTGTTTCTTCGCAACCAGCTCGCCGGCATCGGCTGTAGGCTGCAGGCTCGCACCAACACCCGGCTTTATGATGTTCACAACAGCCAGACCGATAAACAACGCGACGGTGGTGACAACTTCGAAATAGATGAGAGCTTTGACACCCATTCTGCCGACTTGCTTCAAATCCCCGTGCCCGGCGATCCCGACAACAAGTGTGGCAAAAATGAGGGGAGCTACGATCGACTTGATCAACCTGAGGAAAATGGTGCTGAGCGGTTTAAGAGTAACCGAAAACTCCGGGGCAATCCATCCGAGCAACAACCCCACCCCCATCCCTACAAAAATCCATTGTGTCAGCGAGAGTTTGAAGAGTTTCATTATTTCACGCTCTCTATGATTTGTTTCTCGAAGTTCGGTTCTTTCACAATAGCAACCTTGCTACGACACCGGTGGTAGTGAAGGGGATTTCTTCGTCCAATAGTAGTAGAACGGCAAAGAGATCAGGAGCAAGACGATTCCTATAACGGCATTCCTCGTGTCTTCAACCAAGGTGTTGTAGATAAACCATGTCGCAATGGCAACGAACAGCAACGTCGCATAGGGATATCCCCAGGCTTTATAGGGCCGCTCAGCGTTCGGCATTTTCCTTCTCAGAATGATGACGCTCGCTGCTGTCATTGCATAGAATCCCCAGGAGCCAAACACCACATAGGAAATAATCTGATCGTACGTTCCGCTGAAGGTCAGGAGGGAGCCCCAAACGCCGAGTACGATGATGGCGATGTAAGGACTATGGTGTGTCGGATGGACCTTTCCGAACGCCCGCGAAAAAGTTCCGTCAGCCCCCGCAGCATAAATGGACCTCGGACCGCCGAGCAGCATCCCGTTGGTAGTGCCGAACGTCGAGCACATGATCCCGATGACGATCAGTGAAGCACCGATCGGTCCAAGCACCGTTTGTGCAACCTCCGCCGCAATGCGTGGTGAGCCCTGCATGGATTGGACCGGGATGACAGAGGCGAAAGCGAGATTTGCTGCAAGGTAGAGAACGATGACGGCGAGTGTTCCGAAGAGCAGCGAGAGCGGAACATTTCGACGGGGATCTTTGAACTCCCCGGCAGTCAGCGTGACGTCAATCCAACCGTCATAGGCCCATAGTGCCGAGATCATCGCCAGGCCGAATGCGGAGGTCATCTGGCTCGTCCACTGATCCGGCCACCACGGGAGAAAATTCGATGTCGTTTCCTTCCCGGAAAACACAACAGCAAGGATCAATCCCACGAGAGCGAGAACCTTCGCTGTTGTAAAAATATCCATCACCCAGCCGCCGAATTTCACTCCTCGCACATTGATGTACGTTACGAGCGCTATGGTGGCCATGGCAACGATCTGAACCCACCCAAAAGAAAACTCCATCGGGTGACCGAAGAGGAACCACTCGCCTCTGATCATCGGATGAGCGGGATTCAACGCGGGGATGAAGTAACCAAGGTAGGTCGCGAATGCCACGGCGATTGCAGCAGCAGACCCGGCTTTGTTGATGAAGTAATCATTCCAACTGAACAGAAATCCCCACACGCGGCCGAAGCTATGCTTCAGATAGACGTAGGGTCCGCCTGCCTGCGGAAGAACTGAACTCAGTTCCGCCAGCGTCAGGGCGCCAAACAGCGTCAGGAGTCCAGCGATCACCCAGACAAGAATGATGGGGCCCGTTGCCTGAAGGTGTCCGGCAATCGTTGCCGGCACGATGAAGATACCGGATCCGATAATGACGCCCATGTGGATCGCAATTCCCTCACGGAGTCCAAGCACGCGGAGAAGTTGAGGCTGTTCGGATTGGCCAGAACTTGACGGAGGAGTCGCACTGGGCTCGCTCATTGTCCGCCTCCTTGCTGGGTTGTTCTCAAGTGGCTCCTCCAAAAACCGTACGTGAAGTACAGCACCAGGCCCACGAGAAGCCACACGCCGAACCGGATCCATGTTACCGTTGGCAGTCCGAGCATGAGGTAGAAGCACATGGCAATTCCCATCAGAGGGATCCACGGCACAAGGGGCGTCTTGAACACTCGCGGCCGGTCGGGATCGGTCGCTCGGAGAATAATAATGCCCGCACAAACAAGGACGAAGGCGAAGAGCGTTCCAATGTTTGTGAGCTCGACAATCTCGTTGATGTTCGCCACCGAGGCAACGACGGCGACAACAACGCCGGTCCAGATAGTAGTGACGTGCGGTGTCTGATATTTCGGATGCACTTTCGCGAAATACTTCGGCAATAATCCATCACGCGACATCGAGAAGAAGATGCGCGGCTGCCCAAGTTGAAAAACCAGAAGGACTGCTGTCATGGAGATCACCGCGCCGAGCGAAACGACCCCTGCGGCCCAGTCCAACCCAAGCCGCGCGAATGCCGCAGCGAGAGGATCTGCTACGCCAAGCTGATTCCATGGCTCGAGGCCTGTGAGCACAGCAGCGGTGGCAATGTAAATAACTGTACAGACCACAAGGGAGCCGATGATGCCGATGGGCATATCGCGGCCCGGATTTTTGCATTCTTCCGCAGCCGTTGAAATTGCGTCAAACCCGATGAATGCGAAGAAGATGAGGCTCGCTCCGGTCCATACTCCCGCGAAGCCGTTGGGCATGAACGGAGACCAGTTGGCTGGCTTGACGTAGAATGCGCCCACGCCAATGAAGAAGACGAGGATGACGAGTTTGAGCGCCACCATAATGTTGTTTGCCCGGGAAGATTCCTTGATGCCGATGACAAGAATCCAGGTCACCGCAGCAACGATGGCGATTGCAAGAAAGTTGAAGATGATGGGGATTCCTGCGATGCTCGGATGGCTTTGCCATGCTTCGAACGGAAGCGCCTGGTCAAGGGAAACCTGACCTCCAGCGGCGGAGACCGCCTCCGCTGCCTGATGTGCCGAGCGATAATCCACTGCCAGCCAGGCCGGAATGTGAAGACCCAGGCCGTCAAAGAGTTGCCGGAAGTACGCAGCCCATGCAATAGCCACAGCAACATTCCCAACCGCGTATTCGATGATCAGATCCCAACCGATAATCCACGCGACAATCTCGCCGAGCGTAGCATAGGAGTACGTGTAGGCACTGCCGGATATCGGCACCAGGGCCGCAAATTCTGCATAACAGAGAGCACAAAATCCGCAGGCGATAGCGGTGATGATAAATGAGAGCATGACGCCGGGCCCGGCACCCAGATGGCTCGGTCCTCCAGCTGCGGCCGTGCCGATCACCGCAAAAATCCCCGTGCCGATTATCGCCCCGATCCCGAGCGACATCAGATCAATTGCACCAAGCGAGCGTTTGAGATGAGTTTCGGTCGACCTCTCTGCATCCTCCGTGATGCGGTCGAGACTCTTCCTCCGAAAGATCTGGATCGCCATTCTGTGGTCCGTCAAAAAGGTGGGGAAAAAAACCGACAACCCTTGACTCATTTGGATGCTTTACGTCCAGGGTGCAGGGACAAGCCGGGCTGGCTCAGCGGTTCAGCGTTTGACGAATTGCCTAAACTCTGCAAAGGATAGCAATTATTGTTGGAATGTCCAAGGAGAAAGTAACCGGAGAGGACCTGCAGAGGCCAGGCTAACCACCGAAGATGATGAGCTGGACGTCCTCGGGAAGCAAACTGCTGAGGGCGCGCATGACACTTCCCTTGAGCGCGTACTCCAGGCGGCTGCGATGCTGAGCGCCAATGATGACTCTCTCAACACCGAGAGTGGCAGCCTGCTCAGTGATCGTGTACCCGACATCATAGCTTGGGATTTGGACGGAACGATATTCAATCCCGGCACCTGAACAGATACGCTCTATCTGTTGTTCCTGACCATTCGTTGGCATTTCAAGTTGAGCCGGCAGGGCATCGACGGCAATTTCTTTCACGCGCAGAACAAACAAGAAGGCGTTGCGGGCCTTTGCCTCCTCAATGCCAAATCGCAGGAGTCTTTCGTTGACATCCTTGAGCGCTAGGAGATACTTGGTGCTGGGGATGGCGCGCCGGCGACGTTTCAGGGCAGGGGCAAAGGATGGTACAACTACGGGCACAGGCGGCAGCGATTTGTACCGTCGCTGCGTCGCTACTCTGGCGCTCAGTCCCGTAACGAGGACTACGGAAGCAAAGATGGCAGCTTCTGTCTTGTTCACCGCAATCGACACTTCAACCATGAACAGCACGACCGCAGAGACGAGCATGAAGGAACGAATCACGCGCTTGAGACTGATCGATTTGTCCGTGGCGGTCGAGCCGAGGTTGATCGTCATGGCACCGACGAGTCCGATCGCGTACAGATGCGAGAGAATCTCGACGTTGCCGACAAACAACAAGACGATAATGGGTACGGAGGTGGCCACAATCAGCGGGAAAATCGGGACGCCGTGCTTGTTAAGAATCCGGAGCGAGGACGGAAGCTCCCTGTCGACCGACATAAGGAACTGAATTGAGATGAGATCGTTGAGCGCGGTGTTGCCAGCTGAGATGAGCAGGACACCGAGCGAAACCGCAACGAAGAGCCCGAACCAATGACCCACATAATGTTCGGCGAGGAATCTGACCATATCCTCGAGATGGTCGCCAGGGGTGAGATTCTGGATCGCCAGCATAGCCAACCCCAGAACGGCATTGACGATCAAGACCTTTGTCAGCACCGCCAGGATGGCCTTGCGCGAGTCCCTCGTTGGGTCCTTCATGAGGCCTGTCATGTTCGAGATCGCTTCAATACCCGACAGGCTGAGGATGAATCCCGTGAAGATCCCCCAGTTGTGCATGAGGCCGCCCTGGGGTGGAGCGATGTTCGCCGATGTAAATGCTGCCGGCGCCGCAGCTGCGACAATGACAGCAAGAGTCAGAACCGTGAGCGCCGAAATGACAAGCGCAATTCCACCGGAATGGCGGGGCCCAAACCAGTTGATGGCAGCGATACCGACGATGATCAGGATCGCAGCAATTACCGGGTTTCCCAAATCAAGGTAATGGCAGGCATCAAGAACAGAGAGTGCCATGGTAACCACATAATCGGCTGCAAGGAGCAGGGCACTAACAACGGCAAGAAGCTTCGAGCGGTGGTAGACGGAGCTATAGACTCCTCCACCATTAGGATAGAGGCGGCAAATTGTGATGTAGTTGATCGCGACGAGGCTCGTCAGCGCCATCATCGCCGAGAGGTGCCAGATACTGCTATACCCCGCCAGGGCGAATCCAATACCCATGACGTAGGCAACGCTGGGTACCCCAATCTCCATCCAGAATGGCGGCGCTGCGGAGCCATCCGAGAACACGCGGACGGCTAGTGGCTAGACGGGTGACTCCCAGTGGAGTCGATGAGATGTCAGAACTTTCGGAGGACAACGCTTTTATTCGATTCTGCAAGAAACAGAAAAGCCGGGGTATCGCTACCCCGGCCCTTCACCAAAAGACGGGACTATCTTACCATTTTAAGCAGATTGACGCAAGAAATTCTTGTAGAACGGGCGAAAATGCGCTGTTTTTGGCACACAAAAAGCGGGATTGACTGTCAAAGGGGTAAATATGGATGATGGGATCTCTGTCTATCCACCAAAGATGACGAGCTGTACATCTTCGGGAAGAAGACTGCTCAAAGAACGCATGACACTCCCCTTGAGCACATATTCAAGCTTGCTGCGCTGTTGAGCTCCGATGATGACTCGCTCAACGCCGAAGGTCGCGGCTTGCTCAGCAATTGTATAGCCAACATCGTAACTCGGAATCTGGACCGATTGATAGTCGAGACCGGATTCTGTGCATACGCGGTCGATCCATTGTTCCTGACCGTTCGTCGGCATCTCCAGCTGGGCCGGCAGTGCGCCAACTGCAATTTCTTTCACACGAAGGATGAACAAGAAGGCATTCCGGGACTTTGCCTCTTCAATGGCAAACCTGATCAGTTTCTCATTCACATCCTTCAGCGCTAGCAAGTACTTCATGCTGGGGATGGATCGCCGCCGACGCTTGGCGGGGGCCACGGGAACCGGAACCGCTTCCACGGCAGGCAGGGGCGCCTTTGCACGGGCCTTTGCGATTGCTCTCGCACTCAAGCCGGCGATGAGAATGGCAGAAGCAAACAATGCAGCCTGGACCTTGTTGACCGCAATCGAGATTTCGATGAGCAGCAGAACGGTCGCCGAAATCAGCATGAACAACCGTACGATCGTCCGGATCTTGATGCTTTTGTCGGTAGCAGTTGACCCGAGAGTGATCGTCATCGCCCCCACAAGTCCGATTGCGTAAAGATGAGATAGCGCCTCAACATTGCCGACGAGCAGCAGGACCACGATAGGAACCAGCGTGGAGACGAGAAGCGGGACGACCGGGACACCGTGGCTGTTGAGAATTCTGAGTGACGACGGCAGCTCTTTGTCCACCGACATCAGGAACTGCACCGAAATAAGCCCATTCAGCGCTGTATTGCCGGCAGAGATCAGAAGAACACCTAGAGAAAGGGCCACGACCCATCCGAACCATGCGCCGACATAGTGTTCTCCCAGGAAACGGATCATATCCTCGAGATGGTCCCCTGGCGCCAGGCCTTGCACTGCAAGCATCGCCAGACCCAGGAAGCCATTCACAATGAGGACTTTCGTGAGCACAGAGAGAATCGCACGGCGTGAGTCTCTGGTCGGATCTTTCATCAATCCCGTCATGTTCGAGATCGCCTCGATGCCCGAGAGGCTTAAGATGAATCCCGTGAAAATCCCCCAATTATGGAGAAATCCTCCTGGTGGTGTGTCAATTCTCGGGGAAGCAAGTGCCGTCGGAGCCGACACAACTACAATGATGAGGAGTGTCAAGACGGTGAAAGCCGTGATCAACAACGCAAGTCCCCCGGAGTGTTTCGGGCCAAACCAGTTGATGGCGGCAATCACACAGATGATCACGATTGCCCACAGCACAGGGTTTTCAGCACCGAAATAATGGCAGGCATCCAGAATGGACAAGGCCATTGTCACTATGTAGTCTGCCGCGAGGAGGAGCGCACCGACAACGGCGAGGAATTGCGACCGATGGTAGACGGAACCGTAGACACCGCCGCCATTAGGGTAGAGCCGGCAAACAGTGACATAGTTGATGGCCACGAGGCTCGTTAGCGCCATCATTGCCGAGAGGTGCCAGAAACTACTGTACCCGGCCAGGGCGAAGCCAATGCCCATGACGTAGGCAACGCTGGTACCCCAATCACCATCAAGTATAGCGGCGCTGCGGAGCCAGCCGAGAACGCGCGGACGGCTGGTTGCTAGACGGGTGACTCCGTGCGAAGCCGATGAGATGTCAATGCTTTCAGAGGACAACGTCTTTGCTCAAGAGGACAGAAAATAAGAAAGCCAGGGTATTGCTACCCTGGCCTTCCATCCAGAGGCGGGACTATCTTACTATTTAATGCGGAGCGACGCAACAGATTTCTCAAAGGCCGGCAAGAAGTCTTTCTTGGCAGGCTCGTAATAATTGAAGATAATGCGGTATATTTTGTCATTTTTGACAACAAAATACGCCCTGCTGATCACACCTTTCGACATTGAGTAATTTAGATAGGGAGCTTTCAACCCATCGATGGTAGTCGCCCCTGTCGACGTCGGCTTGAAGAATTTTGTGTTCTGCTCAACCACCTTCTCCACCGTGAGCTTCTTCGCCGGTCTCACATCAATCAGGACATTCGAATCATTCCGATATCCCTGCAGCATCAATATGAATTGCACATCACCTTTCGGTGCGGGCATCGTGGGATTGAAATTATTGGGATAGGAGACCGAGAGGACGTCGTTGGAGATGGTCTCGTAGGTCGTCGAAGGAATCGATTCATCCACCTTAGCCGCTTTTGCCTTCGGCCACTGCGCGGTCGCAACGAACGTGTCAATCACTGCTGTCCAGGGGGCGAAGTAGTCGTTGAAGGCCCAAAAGGTTGCCTTGTAGAGTACGGAATCCTTCAGGGCAATTACGCGAATGGCTTCGATGACCGTCTTCTCCGTGTAGCGCCCGCTGTACCCGAACTTCAGTGCTGGCACACCGTCGACAGTGACTTGTTCAGTCGGTTTCACGGCGAACCCCGAGGTAGTAAAGTCGTTGCGTTCATCTTCGGCGTATGCTTCAAGGGTTTTCAGCGTATCTAATTTTTCGTAGCTCACCATGATCTGCGCACCGTCCGGCGCCTCGCGTGACGTGGGATCAGAGAACTTCGTCGCGGCAGCTTCCGACGACGTGAAGAATATCCTTCCCGACTCGCCGCCCTTGAACCATCCTTTCGGATAGTCGAACTGAACCTTGAAGTATGGGTCCTGGTTCTTCTCCCACTCCTTGATTGGCGGGAGCGGTTCCTTCTTGGTGCAGCCGGTTAACCCGATAACGATCACCAGTGCTATGCCAAGCAGTCTGTGCTTCATCGTGTACGCCCTTTCTTGAGAGATGGATGGTTCGTTGAGTGTCTCAACTTGCGAAGTATGAACGAATCACATATCCAACGATGATCACGAGTGTTACCACCACCAGTCCCATGAAGACGAAGAACCCCGTCGTCGGTCGATCTTCCTTCTTCTGTCCCGTCTCTAGTTCTGCCATGGAATTACGTCCTTTGCTATTTGAAAAGTGATGAGCCGCTGCTTCTAGTCTACAGGAATGCCAAGCATTTCAAGACCCTTCTTGGCGTCTTTGTTCTTCGGATTCAGCTTGAAGGCCTTCTGAAATTCTTTGATCGCTTCGTCCTTCTGGTTTGTCAGCGAGTACGCCTGGCCCAGTCGGGTATGAACATCATCATCGTTGTCGTTGTATTGTAGTGCCTTTTTGAGCGGAGCGATTGCCTGTTCGTACTTCTTATCGACCAGGTAAGCAATTCCGATGGTTTTGTAGGCCTCCGGGAGATCTTTTTTATACTTGGCTTCGTCGGCAGCAGGTATGAGTTTCACCCATTCTTCATAGACCCTTCGTGCGGCTTGCAGAGAGTCAGAGGAGACGAAGACCAGCGATCTGGCAAGATTGATCCAGGCTGGAGCATAATCCCCGCGTTTACTGATAACTGTTCGGTATGCAATCCGGGCCGAATCGTACTCTTTAATCTGCATCTTGCAGGCAGCGTAGTTCAGATAGGAGCTGAGCGCTCGCGCCGTGGTGTCAAGCTGGAATCGTTTCTGGAACATTGTCGCAGCCATTTCGTAGTTCGGCGGCGTCGCACGCATCAACGTCTGTCCCACTTTGTCATAAAGCTCGCTCTGCGTCGGATCAAGCTTGATGGCTCCCTCGTAGGCCGAAATCGCTGCCGGGTATTGCTTCAACTCGACATTGGCGTCGGCCAGCCGGATCCAGTCATCGACTTTCAGTGTATCAACAGCCAGGAATTTTTGATAGTTCTCAATGCTTTCTTTGTATTTCTTTTGAGCATAGAGGCACGTTGCTGCGATGCGAAGCGCCTTACTATTCTTCGGCTGGTCCTTCAACACTCGTTGTGAGGCATCCAGAGCTTCGGGAAATTTCCGGAGGGAGAAGAGCGCTTCCGCGTACATCCCCCAGGCTTCTGTGGCGGTTGGGAAGCGTTCCACGTAAATCTTCAGATACTTTGCCGCGTTGTCATACTGCCTCGGCCTGGAGGCAAGGTACATTTTCGAAAGCTCGAGCAGCACAGCTTTGTTGGCCGGGTCGAGCGCCACCACCTGAGCATAAGCACGCGCAGCGTCGTTATAGCGACGTTCCTTGTAATAGAGCTTGCCGAGCTTATCCTGGACAGTAGCGTTCATTGAGTCGAGGTCGACCGATTTCTCGTATTGAGAAATCGCATACGCAGGCACTCCCTGTTTGTTATAGGCATCACCGAGACCGTCATAGATCACGGCAGCATTCGGTGAGGCCTCTTTTGCCTGTGTCAGTACCACAATTGCACGATCGACAGAATCGACGCGAAGCAGAAGTCCACCCAACGCGATGAGCAACTGAGCGTCGTTCTTTTTCTCGACCAATCCCGTCGTCAAAGCGCTATAGGCCGATTTTATATCTTTCTGGGATTCTGCGATCTTGGACACCAGGAGGTAGCCGGGAACGTTCTTTTCATCGAGCGAGATTACCCGTTGAGCGGCAATTCTGGCAGAGTCGTGGTTCGACGCCTTTTGATATGCCTGGGCGAGAATGAACCATGCCTCGACGTTCTTCGGCGCCGTTTCCAGCGTTTGGCGAACAAGACCAATCGCTTCCTTTGCCTTGCCCTGTTTCAGCAGCTCTTTTGCGTTGTCGAGTTGCGCCTGTGCCCAGAGCCCTGACACAAACACGGTGCACAATACAGTGACAATGGCGACGAGCTTTTTCATCCTACACCTACTCCTGTGTGAGTTGGATAGTCCGATATGGCATGGTTTTGGGAACGAGTCCAGCATACTGGAACATCCGCTGTCCTCTTTCTCCAGCAATGAATGCGCTAAACCCCTGTGCCGCGCCGGGCGTCTTCTCCGATGTGTAGATATAGAGAGAATACGTCAACGGATAGATTTGGTCAAAGATATTGCGTTGGTTCAGTTTGACGGGCGTCCGTGCACCTTGAGCATCCGTGGTCGAGAACGTGAGAAGCAGGACATCCTTCTTCCAGCGTCCGCACGCAGCGTTCGTCGTATCCAGCCACGTGGCAAAGGAAATTAGTCCAATTGCCTCAGGGTGCGTAGCGACATATTCGAGGATACCGCGTTGGGACGGTGCGACTGCCGCAACCGGAATATCCCCCTGAGTCTTGAAGAAATGCCGTACCACCATTTCGTACAGTCCGGAATTCTTGCCTGTCAGACAGAGTTCCAGTGGCCCCCGCAGCTTCGACGCGGGAACGGAGTTCCACACTCCCGTCTTCCCGGACACCATCGCCGCCAGCTCCTCCATGGAGATGGACGTGAGCTTGTTCCCACGATGGACAAGAACCGCAAGGCCATCCTGGGCAACCTCTGTTTCAACGACCCGCAGGCGGGCGCTTTCCATCGCAGCGCGCTCTTCTTCATTCAGCCGGCGATCAACGACAATGCAGCGGACGGTGTCGTTCGCCATGTCAACAATAGCGCCCCGGGTTGTTGTTCCTCGTGGCTGTATCACTGAATTCGGAAACGCGCTCTGATACTCGACAGCCATTTGCTGCACAAGCGGCAGGTGCGACTCCGTCACCAGAACCATAAGGGTCCCCCTACGGATATCGGAACCCTGCCGCTGCGTGCATCCAACAATACCGAGAACGATCAAAGCTGCAAAGACTGCGGATTTCATTCGTTTGGGCTTTCTTCCTGCCTTGCGCGTGTCCGGGTCATCATAAACCGATACACACTGTACAGGACCAGCACGATGCCGAAAAGAACCCGTAGCTGCGTGGTCATACGATCTGACATCAGGACACCGCTTAGGACTAGAACCCCCAAGACAGCCATCAACGTCGAGATCGTATACCCCACAATCGTCGAAACAGCAGCAACCTTCAACGTTTACTTTCCTTGCAACTTGAACCGGAACGGGATGGAAACCCATACCGATACCGGTCCATTCTTCATCATGGCCGGCGTGAACACCCACTGCATGGCAGCTTCGGTGGCCGGTTGATTGAAGATTTCGGCATCGCTCTTCTGAACGACTGCCTTCTTCGGCTTTCCTTCCTTATCGACCCAAATCTTTACCCAGACAGTCCCTTCGAGGCCCGCGCGTGTCGCCAGGTCAGGGTACTTCGGCTGAACCTGCTTCACTGCTTCCGGGGCCTTTTCGTACGGCACATAGTCGGCGGGAGGTGCCTCGTCTTCCTCGATCTTGATTTCCTTCTCGCCCGTCGGACCCTGGTCGATTGGAGCCGTCTGCTGGCTCATTTCCGATTGCGTTGCAATTGTTTGTTCGGGGCTTACCTCAGCATCCGGCACGGGAACAGGAATGCCAACGCTTGGCTTCACACCAGCGTTCGCTGCCGTCACCGCTGCAGCCATTGCTTGTGTCAACGACGGCGGAGGACCCAAATCAGAGTACTTGACAATTAGCCTTACGGTGCCCCTCGGACCTTCGTCCGCCGTTGCATAGACAACACCCCAGTACGCACCGACTCCGAGAAAATGGAAGGCCATCCCGATGACCAATGCCATCGTCAGGTACTTCTGGTAGCTCTTTTTCAGCTCGGACGCACCGTAATCCGTTTTGTATTTCACATTGAATTGTTCCATAGGCATGCTCCTTCCCTTACGATGCCCTAGCTTTTTGTACCTGGCGTTTGTCGTATTCACTCATCGGCGCCAGGCTGAACCGCGTGACCTGGGCAATGGCAATCTCGTCCATCACCTTGATCAGCATACTATACTTGCCCTCACGATCGATCTTGAGCAACGTGATGAGCTTCGGATTTTCCTTGTTCTTGTCGACCAGGAACTTTCTCAGCTCTTTCACCTCGATCTGGTGCGCGGGATCCATGCCCGTGTTCCAGTACATTTGACCATCGGAGGCAACACGGATCGTGAGCAAATTCGATTCGGCTACTTCGACTTGTGCTTTCTCATCCGCTGGAAGGTTCAGTTCCATCGTTTGAGGTTTACTGAAGTACGTCGTAAGCATGAAGAACGTCAGCAGAAGAAATGCAACGTCCACCATCGGCGTCATGTCAATACGTATCCGGATGCGGCGTTTCTTCTTGTGCTTCTTCCCGGCACGAGCGTGACTTTTCGATTCACCACCGCTTTCAACGGCTCCCATAAGTTCGCTCCATTCCTTAGTTTTTCTCGAGTTCCGTGACGAGATTGAATCGTGTGATTTTTACCTGTCGCAGGATATTCAAGATATCCTCGACCGGACCGTAGGGAGCTTCTTTGTCTCCCTTCACGAGTGTGCGCAGCTTCGGATTTGCTATGCGCGCCTGGATCAGGAGGTCGTGCAGCACAGCGCGATCTTCAATCTCCATGCTCGGACGCAGTTTGTTCGCCTCCCCGAAGAGCTGAGCTCGCAGCGACTGAGCATCGACTCCCAGGAACACTCTTCCTTCCCGGTTCACCGTGACGACCATGATATCCGTCTCCGGCATCTTGAAAGGGGCATGGGAAGCCGGCAAATCGATTGCTGTCGCCTCTTCCGGGCGGAACTGTGTTGTCATCATGAAGAACGTCAAGAGCAGCATGGCCACGTCCACCATGGGCGTCATATCAAGCGCATATCCGACGCGTTTTTTCTTAATTTTCGGCATGGTGTGCCCTCACGTTATTTGGATTTGCCGGCAGGGAATTTCTCTGCAAGCGATTGGACGATCGAATAGCTTGCTTCGTCAATCATATAAGTGAAATTGTCAACCTTTGTCGTGAAGAAGTTGTAGGCCAGAATGCCGCCAATAGCCGCAATCAGTCCGCCAGCCGTGTTGATCAGTGCTTCAGAGATACCGAGGGCAAGCTGCACTGCATCCGGCGAGCCGGCTTTTGCCATAGCGCGGAAGGAACGAATCATCCCCAACACCGTTCCGAGCAAACCCCACATCGTGGCAATCGAGGCGATCGTTGACAAGGCAACCAGGTTCTTCTCGAGCAGCGGCACTTCGAGCAGCATCGCTTCTTCGATCGCGCGCTGAACCTCTGTCATCATTTCCTTCTGACCCTTCACATCGCCGTCCTGTAAGAGCTGCTTGTACTTGTCGAGGCCGGTGCGAATGATGTTGGCGCAGGAACCGCGCTGCTTGTCGCATGCGGAAATAGCACCGTCGATGTTACCCTTGTTAATTTCCTGCGTGACGTTCTTCAGAAACACGGCCAGCGAACCACGACCCTGGGCCTTGCGCAGAGAGAAAATTCTCTCGAAGACGAATGTAACAACCATGATCGTCATGGCAATCAAACCGATGACGAGATAGCCGCCTTCTTTGATGTAGTCGGGCATCCCGTATTCGTAGATGAAATACGCTGCGACCAACGCAAGAACAAGAACGACCGAGATGAATACAGATTGTTTCATGGGTACTCCTTTGATTATGTGATGAGTGAAGAACGAAGATGATGCTGACAACTAGAATTTCTTGATTGCCGCATCACGGGTCTCTTCAAGATCAAAAACACTGGCGAGACGCGTGATAACAAAAACGTTTTGAACACCTTTTCCCATCTGGCACAGCTTGATCTTCCCTCCGGCCTTCGTATAGGCCGTGTGAATACCGACCAAGGCGCCAATCCCCGAGCTATTGATGTACGACACTCCCCCCAAGTCCAACACCAACTTCCGATTCCCCTGCTCCAGCAGATCTTTTGCCTTTGCCTTGAGTTCGTCTGTTTCCTCACCGCCGATGAGGGAACCGCGTGGCTCAAGAACGGCAATTTCCAAATTGTTCATGGTGGTAACTTTGACTGCCATACCTCCTCCCACAGTTTGCGATAGGGGTCATTAACAAGCCCGGCATCAGGGCTCTTTTGGTTGTTTGCCTGATTCCAGCGGGGCAATAGCTATGCCATCATTATCGCCCAATTTTGCCTGGAAATACAGCTGACCGACCAGATTCCTGCCGCAAATGAGGGCAATCGCTGTAGTCTGCACTGTCAAGAATGAGAAACGGTGAGAGATTACGCTAACCTGTTAAATATAAATAAGTTACGGGGTATTGCAGAATGCAGGCTGATTATGGTTAATCAAGGCCGAACTTTTTCCTCTTCCGCCACAAAGTTGTTGGATCAATTCCGAGGATACGGGCGGCCTCATCAAGGTCTTTTGATTGCTGGAGTACTTTCTTGATGTGGAGCTTCTCCATCTCTTCAAGCGAACGCACATCGCCAGGTTGTTCCGCTGCTGTCCGGACTTCTTCCGGAAGATGGGCCAACTCGATGATGCCACCTTGAGCAAGTAGCACCGAACGCTCGATGACATGCTCCAGCTCGCGAGCGTTCCCGCTCCATCGATACGCACGAAGCGCCTTCATCGCATCGGTTGAGAGATTCACCGACACACCTTTCGCATATTTCTCGAGAAAGTGCTGAATGAGCACCGGAATATCTTCCGGTCGCTCACGCAGAGGGACCAGCTTCAACCGCACGGCGTTCAAACGATAGAACAGATCCTCGCGGAACGATCCTTCTTTCATCGCCTCGTCCAAATTCCGGTTCGTCGCCGCAATCACCCGCACGTCGACTTTTCTCGATATACTCTCTCCCAGCCGTTCAAATTCCTTGCTCTGCAGCACGCGCAACAGTTTCCCCTGAATGCCGGGCGAGAGATCCGCAACTTCGTCCAGGAAAATCGTTCCGCCATCGGCAACCTCAAACCGGCCCTGCCGGTCCTTCACGGCACCGGTGAACGCACCACGCACATGGCCGAAGAGCTCGCTCTCGAGTAATTGCTCCGGAATCGCCGCGCAGTTCACCTTCACAAATGGCTGTTGCGCTCTCGGGCTTTTCTCGTGAATGAAGTGCGCAAAAAGCTCCTTCCCCGTTCCGCTCTCTCCCTCAATCAAGATTGAAATCGCGCTGTCTGCGATCCGTGCAGCAAGATCGATCTGTGCCAACATCTCACTGCTCCTCGTGATCACCTCCCCCGTCCCCTGCGCCAGACTCAACTTGCTTTTCAGATCCCGGACTTCCTCCGCGAGCTGGTGGTACTCCCACGCCTTCTGCGCAAACAGCTGCAGCTCTTTGAAGTCGAACGGCTTCTGCAGATAATGGTACGCCCCCCGTTTCACCGCTTCAATAGCCGTATCGATGGACCCGTGCGCCGTCACGATAATAACCGTCGTTTCCGGGGAGTACTTCTTGATCTCCGCCAGCAACTCCATGCCATTGATCGGCGCCATTTTGAGATCAACAAAGGCGAGATCGAATTTCTCGCGACGGAGGACCTCGAGTGCCTCCTGCGGCTTGGAAAATAATTGCGTCGCATATCCCACAGCGTTAAAACAGACACCCATTGTTTTCAGAATGTTCGGCTCGTCATCCACGACGAGCACCTTTGGGAGTAGTCCACTCATCGCTTCGTACCTTCCGCTCTCGGGACCGTGAAATAGAAGGTGCTTCCTGCACCCACCGCGCTCTCAACCCAAATCCTGCCACCATGCGCTTCAACCACTTCCTTCGCTATTGCCAATCCAAGCCCCACGCTCCCGGGCGTAGAATCGGTCGCCTGTTTCACCTGCACAAACTTGTCGAAAATGACCTCGACCGCCTCGGGTGGAATCCCGCGCCCGGAATCTTTGACGGAAATGCGGATATCCTCCTCCAGCAGTTCAGTTTCAACTCTCACCGTGCCATCGGCCGGGGTGTACCGGAGCGCATTACTTACGAGGTTTGTGATGACCCATGAAAGCTGCTGCTGATCACCCGGCACGTCAGGTATCCGCCCCGGAATGTCGGCCTCCAGATGTATTCCTTTTTCCCGGAATTGGAGCCGCAATGGCTTCAGCGCCTCATCGACGAGCATCCGTAGATTTACCGTTTCCCGCTTCAGTTCGTATCTGCCCGATTCCAGCTTCGACAAGTCGAGCAATTCCTTGACGAGTTTTGTGAGCCGTTCGCAATCGTCCTTTGCCGTTGTCAGCATGTCGCGCTGCAGGTCGTTCACCTTCCCGAGGACTTCCTGCGACAGGATGTCAACAGCCATGTTGATCGATGTCAGCGGAGTTCGCAATTCGTGCGACACCGTTGCGATGAACTCCGATTTCATGCGATCGAGGTTCTTGAAGCGTGTAACATCCTGCAGGAGCGTCACTACGCCGAGAACATTGCTTGATTCATCGATGATCGTTATTTGGCGCGGCCGGAAATACAGTACCTGCTGGTCGGACTGCCGGATCGAGAGGAGCGTGTCGCGTTTCTCCGATTCCTCGATACTGACCCCGCCCCGGCTCAACAGCTTCAGCCATCGCCCGTCGAGGACAATCTGGTCCAGCGATTTCCCTTGCCAGTCATTGCCGCGGATGTGCAGCAGTTCCCGCGCCGCCTGGTTCATGAGGATAAGGTTGTTCACTTCATCCGTCATCATCACCGGATCCGGGATGCTTGCGACGATCGCCTCGGATTTCTTCTTTTCCGAAATGAGCTGGTAAATGTTCATCTGCTCGTACGCACGCAGCCGTTCCGTCATCTTATTGAACTCGATGCCGAGCTCGCCAAATTCATCGTTGGAGACGATATCGATTTTCTGGTTCAGCTGGCCGCGGCCGATCCGCCGGGCAACATCGGTGAGTTTCTCGGCCGGACGGATGACCGTGCGGGAAATCTGGAGGCTGGCAAACAAGATCAGCACGATGGAGAAAATCGAAGTGAAGAGGACTGAAAACGCGGCATTGTTCGACGCCTCCGTCGTCCTTCGGTCTGCTGAAACAATGGCCGCTTGGTTGATCACCAGGAATCGCGAGCACTGACCCTGGATGGTCTGCACAAGAGGTCTTAGCGTCTGCTGATGGAAATCACGCGCTGCGGCACGCTTCAACCGTGCCTCGAGCATTTTGAAAAAAGCATCAGAGGTCGCCAGATAGGTTGTGTAGCTCTGGAGGATGCTGTCGAGAACGGCCGGTTTCGGTGCGATAAAAATGCTGTCGGTCGCCATCCGATACCATAGGAGAAAATCGTCCCTGTTCTTGCTGAAGACTCCTTTGGCAGAGCCGAGCTCATCCCTCGGAGTTGTCTCTGGGGGCAATGAGACGCTCACATAGATCAAGGCTTCCTGCGCTTGTTGTTGCTCCGTCAGAGCTTTGGACATGTGCTCTGCCGCGAGGACACTCTGGTAATTCTCGCGTATCATCTGCCCCACAGAGCTTCGAAGCTCCTGGAAGTTGTAAAGAGCTACAACACTGGTAGCGAGACTAACGCAAGCGAGAAGGAAGTAGCTAAAACCGATTTTGTAGCGAAGGCTGCTCATCACTAAAAACTATTGCTTTTTAGATGGAAAGGCAAAGAACAGCCAGAGTTTCTTTCGATACGCATGGACCAGCTACTAACCTCTTGATTTTGAATCACTTCTGACTCCCTGAATGCTTATTAACCGTCGACTGAATGAATTCTCTGGCGCCGAATGGAACTTTTTCCTTAACTTATCCGTAGAGACTGACTGTTAGTCATTAATTGAACGGGTGGTAAATTTGGGAATTCCAGAGAGAAAAGAGCGGGAGAAGGGGCACAGGAGGGAGGAGATACTTGATGCTGCCCAGGCAGTGTTCTTCGGGAAGGGGCTCGCTGCGGCAACGATGGACGAGATAGCTGAGACAGCTGAGCTCAGCAAAGGCACCTTGTATCTCTACTACAAAAGCAAAGAAGATTTGTACCTCGCTGTTATGATGAGGGGAATACAAATTCTGCAAGACGATCTCGCTGCGGTCATCGCCCGGAATGAACCGGTCCCACAAACTGTTGTATCTCTCGCTCAGGCCTTTTTCGCGTTCTTTCAAAAACACCGAGACTATTTTCGAATGCTCCATTTCCTCCAGATGCCGCAGCTGCACAAGCAGGCAACCGAGGAGATGCGAGAAAGCTGCCGCACGCTCAATCACGAGACATGGGAGTTGGTCATCGATGTGCTGCGTCGTGGTATAAGCGACGGAACGGTGCGTCCGGATCTGAATCCGGCAGAGATCTTGGTAATTTTGTGGTCGAGCGCCACTGCCCTGTTACTTCGCATCGATAGCGAGGACGACCTCTGGAACAAGCGGTTCCACATCAACCTGACCGAAACATTGAATCTCTCTAACAAATTGTTACTCGGCGCAATCTTCACTGAGCAAGGAAGACGCCAGCTCGCAGAAACGTCAGCACTTTGAACACATCATCGAGGAATACATGAACTTGAAAGACCGCCCACTCACTCTTCTGAAATTTCTTGCGATGGTGTTGGTGCTTGTCCTCTCCAACGCCCAAGCTCAGGAGGTCACGGCCCAGCGTCTTTCTCTTGAAGATGCTGTTCGGATGGCGATGAAACACAACCCGGATCTTGTTACAGCCCGGCTCGAGGTTCAACGCTCAGATGCCCGGGTACTTGAGGCCTGGGGTTACGCGCTACCGGCTGTAGATCTCTCAGGCCAGTACGTCCATATGGTCGATAAGCCCGTCACATTCTTTCCGGACTTCTTCCTCTACACCTTCATGAAGGATATCGATTCCACGATCGCAAAGCCGACCGGCAAATTGGTTCCTGTGTCATTCGCCCCAGGATTCTCTGCCAGCGCATCATTAAACGTGCGGCAAATCCTTTTCAACGGTGCGGTCTTCGTTGGTGTCGGCGCTGCAAATATCTACTCGCATCTGGCTCGCGATGTGTACCAGGCAAAGCAGGCCGAGACCGTCGCCAAGGTGCGAAAGGCGTACTACGGGGCCCTTCTTGCGCGTGAAGCATTCGAACTTATGCGGTCCAATCTTCGGAACGCTGAAGACAATCTCAAGAACGTCCAGCTCATGCGCAAACAGGGTATTGTGTCAGAGTACGACGAACTCCGGGCCTCTGTCGGTGTCGAGAACCTCCGGCCGATGGTCATTCAGAGCGAGACCAATACCAACCTTGCTCTCGACAACCTTCGCAACACTCTTGGCACCCCAAACAAAGAGGCTATCACACTCACGGATGGTCTGGCCTTTTCCCCAGTGGACGATGCCGTCCTCCAACGGGCCGAACAGCTGGTTCTGGAATCGAACCCGGGTCTAAGCGCTGCGAAGCGCCAGATCGAGCTCAACGGCGCTGTCGTCAATGCCGAGCGATCGAATTATCTGCCGACGATTGCAGCATTTGGTTCATATCAGTATCAGGCCGCGAAAAATGAATTCAATTTCTCAACAAATGATTTCTACAAAGGTTCGCAGGTTGGCCTTTCATTCTCCATGAATATCTTTCAGGGATTGCAGACGTTTGCACGCGTTGAGCAAGCGCAGCTGGAGCAGCGAAAAAGCCAAGAACAACAGGTCAACCTGGAGAGGAATCTTAAGACCGGCTTGAACTCCATTCTGGGCACGCTGCAGCAGGCGCGGAAACGAGTTGAGGCACAGGGAAAAACTGTCGAGATGGCTGAACGCGGCTATTCAATTGTCACCACCCGGTTTCTCAGCAATGCCGCAACCCAGCTCGAGGTGAACGATGCTCAACTGGCCCTCACGCAGGCAAAAGTGAACCGAATCCAGGCGATCTTCGATTACCTGGTGGCATCAGCTGATCTCGATCAACTGATCGGCCGGCTCCCTGGCTACGCCCTAGAAAGTGAAACAAAGTAAAATCCTGAAGGAAGGAACAACTCCATGAACACCGTACAACGAATTTTCACACCCCTGCTGGTTGCCCTGACCAGCCTCCTTCTGCTCTCCTGCGGTAAGTCCGAAGGGGAGGCAAGCGGGGCCAAAGTGCAGCCCATCGATGTCAGAGTTGAAGTCGTGAAGCCTCAGCGCCTCATCGACGGCATTGTCGTGGCAGGTACCGTCAAAGCGTTCGAGGATGTAAACCTCAGCCCGGAAGAAGGCGGCGTGGTGAAGGAATGGAAAGCGAAAAAAGGACAGGTCGTCATGAAAGGAGACCTGATTGTCGTGCTGAAAGATGAGGTCATCAAGGCGGGGTACGACGCCGCAGAAGCCCAGTCCAAAATGGCGGAGCTCAACCTCGACAAGCAGCAGAAGGTGTTCGACCAGCAAGGCATCAGCGAGTTGCAGATGAAGAACCTTGAGTATGGCCGCGACGCTGCAAGAGCCAACGCCAATCTGATGAAGGCACGTTGGGAGCGAACCCAGCTCCGAAGCCCCATCGACGGCATTGTGGATAATACGATTCCCAACGAGGGCGACTTCGCACCACCCGGCGTGCCGCTGGCACGCATCGTCAACTCATCCAGGATCAAAGTCCAGGCCGATGTTCCCGAGCTTTACTCTGGTTCGGTTTCCACGGGCGCGGCGGCCGTCATAACGTTCGATGCGGTACCGAGGGACACGATCAGGGGAAGGGTTTCGTTTGTCGGTTCAACGGTTTCCAGTGCCAACCGCGCGATGCAGGTTGAGATTATCGTTCCAAACCCGGGGCGAAAAGCAAAACCTGAAATGGTGGCAAAGGTACGGCTCGTCCGGGAAACGAGGAACAACGCGCTTCTGATCAGTGAGAACATTATCCAACTTGTCGACCGGGATCGCTACATCGTGTATGTGGAGAACAGCGGAAGAGCGGAAGAGCGACGGCTCAAGCTCGGAGGACGACAGGGAATTCTTCTGGAGGTGCTCGAGGGACTGAATGCTGGTGACCGCTTGATTGTGAGCGGATACGAGAAAGTCATCAATGGCTCACCCGTCATCGTGATGGAATAGCGGAGATGCGACTATGAAAATCTGGAGTATAGCGGTAGACAATAGAACTGCAGTGTATTTGCTGATGGTCCTGATTGTGCTATTTGGCTGGACTTCGTACCAGGATCTCCCGCGCGAAGCGGCGCCGGACGTCAAGATTCCCCTTATCATCGTTGCGACGCCGTACATCGGCGTCTCCCCCGTTGATATCGAGGGCCTTATCACTCAGCCACTCGAAAAAGAGCTGAAGGGTTTGAAGGACATCAAGCAAATCACTTCAGTCTCCAAGGAGGGATTGTCGACAATTCGCGTCGAGTTTAACACCGGTATTGACCTTGACGAAGCGCTCCGCCGTGTTCGCGACAAAGTGAACTCAGCCCGCCCACAGCTTCCCAGTGACATCCTGGACCCTGTCATCAGCGAAATCAACATCAGCGAATTCCCGATCATGTATGTGAACATCGGGGGAAGCGTTGGATTGGCACGACTCAAGAAAATTGCAGACAACATTCAGGACGACATCGAGGCAATCCCAGGCGTTATCGGCGCTGATATCTCTGGCGGCCTGGTGCCCGAAGTGCAGGTCAACGCCGACGTCTACCGGATGAACGCCTATCAGATCAGCTTCGATGATATGGCCAATGCGGTTCGCGCTGAGAACCTTTCCATACCGGGCGGCTCGATCGACACCAAGGAAAAGAACCTGACTATCCGCGTCCCGGGCGAATTCAAGGATGTCAAGCCGCTGGAGAACATCGTCCTCAAGATGCAGAACGGCAAGCCAATCTATCTGAGGGACGTCGCAACCGTCGATTACTCGTTTGAAGACCGGAAGACGTATGCGCGGCTCAACAATGCAGAAGTTGTCTCGGTCGCTGTGCGCAAGCGTGCCGGCGAGAACCTCATCCGCATTTCCGACGAAGTAAAGAGAATTGTGGGAGCCAAGCGCGCAGAGCTTCCCACCGGTATCAGCCTGGACATTTCGAACGACCAATCCAAGTTCGTCACCCGGATGGTCAAGGAGCTGGAAAACAGCGTCCTCACCGGTATGTTCCTCGTGGTGATGTCGCTCTTCATGTTCTTCGGCCTCAAGAATTCCCTGTTGATTTCGACGGCGATTCCGCTCTCGATGTTCGTCGGTTTTGCAGCCCTCTCTGCTCTCGGCATTACGCTGAACATGGTGGTACTCTTCTCGATGGTCCTCGTCCTCGGGATCCTTGTCGATGACGCCATCGTGGTAATCGAGAACACCTACCGGCACCAGCAGGAATACGGCGAATCACCTACCCAGGCAGCAAAGAAGGCGGCAGGCGAAGTTTTCGTCCCCGTGCTCACGTCGACCGTCACCACGCTGTCAGCTTTTCTCCCCCTTGCCTTCTGGCCGGGTATTGTTGGTGATTTCATGAAGTACTTTCCCTACACGCTGATCATTACGCTTACCGCCTCCCTGTTTGTGGCGTACGTGATCAGTCCCGTGCAGGCAGCGCAGTGGATCAACTACAAACGTGATATTCTCAAGGCAAAGGAAAACCTTGCGCATCCGCATTGGTATAAGAAGTACAATCCGTTCACGATTCTCTACCACAAGGTCGACGATGTGGTCTTCCCATGGCTCCAACGTGAGTACGTGCAAACGCTCAAATGGACGCTTGTGCATCGCGGGTTGACAATGGGAACCTCGTTTGGACTTCTTCTTGTGATCATGATCTTGTTTGCGCTCTTCAACAAAGGCGTTGACTTCTTCCCGAACACTCAGCCCTCGCAGATGAGCGTGAGCATCCAGATGCCCTCGGGCACTTCGCTTGATGTCACCAACGGGATCGCTGAGGTGCTCGAAGAACGCCTGAAGGATATTCCGGGAAGAAAAGACGTCGAGTACATCGCAACGAGTGTTGGTACCTCGGAGGACCCGTTCGATTTTGGGGGTCAGGGTACTTCCAACAAAGGCCGTATCGCAATTAATTTCTTTGAAAAGAAGCTTCGCTCGCAAAGCACCTTCACAACGCTCGAAGAAGTTCGCAAATCCACTGGTGGCATCGCCGCAGCGGAAATACGGGTGGCAAAACAGCAGATGGGCCCGCCGGTTGGTGCGCCTGTTAGCGTGGAAATTTCGGGCGAGGATTACGAGCAGCTTCAGGTACTGAGCAAGATGGTCCGCGAAAAGATCAAAGATGTGAAGGGGCTCGTTGATCTGAAAGATGACTACAACGCCGGTCGACCCGAGGTAGAGATCCGCATCGATCGCGAGAAGGCTGGGATGTACTACACAACCACCGGCCAAATCGCTTCGACCGTCCGTGCAGCTATTGCAGGAGTCGATGCATCGAAGTATCGTGTCGGCGAAGACCAGTATAACATCCGGGTTCGTCTGAAGGAAGGCCAGCGCACATCGCCGACGGATCTTGAGAACTTGCGCATCACTTTCATGAATCGGCGCGGGCAGCTCCTCTCGATCCCGTTGACATCTGTCGCTGACGTGAAGCGCACGACTGCCATCTCGGACATCCGGCGCAAGGATCAGAAACGAGTCATCACTGTGGGGGGCGACGTCGAAGGCCGCGTGCAATCAGAGGTGATCAAAGACGTGAAGAGCCGGATTGCGGGATTGAGCCTGCCAGCTGGGTATGCCATCAAGTTGACTGGTTCGCAGGAAGAGCAACAGAAGGCGGCAGCTTTTCTCTCCAAAGCGTTCGTCATCACGCTGCTGC
>Ga0315277_10000844_pt1 | contig 46779 bp, 49 predicted proteins | sample YL17G05_15_MG_FD_203695 | JGI IMG/M metagenome (GOLD analysis project Ga0315277, IMG submission 203695) | Sediment microbial communities from Yellowstone Lake, YNP, Wyoming, USA - YL17G05_15 | ecosystem: Environmental > Aquatic > Freshwater > Lake > Sediment | place: USA: Wyoming | collected... | reverse complement strand
GACTGAAATTATAATAACCCATATAAGAAGAGGATTGTTGTCCTCTGGAGCCAGTAAGAGACGAAGCTGTAAGTGGAGTAAAGTCTATTTCAATTTTGTTCTTGCTCCAGATCGGGGCGGTAAATCCCTCTATGTTGCTGCCAGTTGCCCAGAAAGGATCTGAGAAACCCTTTTCAACAGCGGCAAACTGATCATTGTCCTTGAAGGGCACAAAACTAGAGCTTCCCCTGTATTGTGGAATGCTCAGAAACGTATCTGAAATACCGGCCACTACTCTTCCAGAACCAGTAAGACTAGTTGTAAGATTCAGAAGACTCGGGATGTAAATGCTACTGGTCGGCACCCCCAGACCATAATAAATATTGGATTGGGTTAGGTTAAGAGTGTTTGTGTCATTGAATGGGGCAAGACCGGGAAACCCACCCAGTTGTCCATGGATAACCAGGGGATAACTCCCAGTTACGGCGTCTCTTTCAGAAAGAAGTACCCTGGGGGGCAGTCCCTTTATTTTGGTCTTTTTTTCTGTACGTGCCATTGTTTAGGTTCCTCTAATCAAATTTGTAAAAGCAATAGAGTCTGTGCCGTAAATGGCAGAATCCCTACCGTAAACAAAAGTATTTGCCCCGGCGGACCTGGTGCGGGAGGGTCTTAGATCCTGGTCAAGGTTCATCTTCATCGAGTAAAGAACCCCTAGGAGGTCACTGGAGGCTCTGAGGCTCTGGGGTATGTCATCTATCGTGGTGTCATCGAAAGCCCGCAGGAGCGTCTCCTGGCCAAAGGAATAACCCTCTGTGGTGATGCCGTTGTCCAGGGCACCCCACACCTGTTGACCCTCATCCAAGAACAGTCTCCTCTGGGGCGGGTCATCATAGTCCCAAAATTGCGAGGTTCGATTGGCGTTCTTGAAGATTGTGTCGAAGTTGTTGCCGTCCTCAATCTGTCCGGCAACCCTGTGGGCAAAAAATGGACCCTCGTTGGAATTTTTTCTAAATGGAATAGTAATGGGCTCAAAGCTGGTCTCTTCCTCCTGTTGAGGACCATCGTTGAAAACTATGGGCAGTGGGTAGTTTGGTCCAAGGACAATATAGGAAACTGGGTCAAACTCTGGCAGGTCCATAAACAGTGGGGAGTTCTCAAACTCAGTAAAAGACCGAGCCTGACCAATGGCATTAAAATCCACAATATGGTCAAAGTCTCCTGACCATATTTTAGGCTGGGTAGAGAAGAACCTCTGGCGGTTGGTCTTGATTTCCACGCCCTGACGATAAGGGTCGATCTCCAAGGTATTGCTTCCCCCGGTATCAGAGTCGGTAGGAATATAGATAACTTGCTGAGAGTCATCGAAGGGTGTGAATTCTGTACGCATGATTTAATATCTTTTAAAGTCGCCCGTTATAAGCTGCAACAAAATAGTATCCTTTAGCCCGTGGCGATTACTGTCCCCTAGATAAATATCCGAGTAGTAATATTCTAGCTTTGCCCTCTCAAGCATGTGGCTCTCGATTACGAAGTTGGTTCCAAGATATTTTGTTTTTCTTGGGATAAGTTGGGCGATAAACGTTCCAATATTTGTGTCAAACCACTTGTAAAACTCAAAGAAGTTTTTGAGGTTTATCTTATCTGTGAGTCTGTGGAAATAGACCTCCCGGAGGAAAGCTAGCCTTGGATAATCGGGGGAGAACATTAGTTCTGGGTTTCCAATAATGTTGTCCAGAATGTCCAGAGTAGAGAAAATTCCCACAATATCTTGGTCAAGGGCGTCCACGATGCTGAAGTCTATAGTAAATCTAGTATTGTCCGTGGGCTCCTCGGAAAGTTCCACTCGATAAAGTGGAGCCACCTGGGCATATGAGCTAGAGAGAACGTTTTGATAGTTCAGGAAAGACCGGGGACGAACCTTGTCTACCGTGCTTGCCTCATCAAACTTGGGAGAAATATAGCTATAAAAGAATCTCTCTGGAATAACCACAGATTTTGTGGCCGGGAAAGAAGTGCCGGAAAAATGTAGGAGATTTTGTGAGAAGTCAAACAATTGGATTTCCCCAAGGGTATTTGACTGGGTGATAACCTGATCCATGGACACGTCTGCCCGAAGTCTCTGCCAAGAACCTGAGGCGTTTGTTACGAAGTTGAAGTTAACGTCCGGCTCTAAAACGCCGAGGGATTTGAAGTTCCGAACGTGCTCTTGCCATTCGTCACTCTTAAGATATTTGGACCAGAAACGAATCTGTCCCACCCGTCCATCAAAATAAGTAACTCTGGCCTCCTCTGGGGCATCCGTTAAGGAATTGAGAGCAAACGAACTCAGGGGATTAATACTCTGAGAGCCTAGGGCAATATAAGAACCAGACGCATTTGAAAAACTATTTCTAATGCTCCAAATTGGAGATGAGCTAGAATATTCGTTGTAAAATCCCTCTGTGAAATATGCCTCGGTTATGTCTCCAAAGCTTTGCTTTGCTGCCCGGAGGAAATAGGAAGCTGAAACATCTGAGCGTATGGCCGGGTCATCACTTCTAATACGACCACAAGAAACATACCACTGATTTCCATCAAAGATGTCTGCGCCGGTAAGAATCAAGGAGAAAGCCGGTGGGCCAGACCCAAGGTTTGTTGGACGGCTGTATAGGGTTATTCTGTTGGTGCCAGAAACCGCCACAACGTTAAACGGAAGAAGAACAAGACCCGTACTTCCCGTGGTCATAAGTCTTATAAGGCTCTGGGAAGTGTGCCCTACTGTGCTTCTTGGGAACTTGTACGTTCCCTCAAGGGTCCAAGAGCCAGAGGTAAGAAAATGATTACCGTTCGTTGCCACTGCCAGGGAGGAAGTCCCAGGAAACCCCGGCTCTATTCTGCTGGCAGAAAGATAGGGACTAAAGGCAAATCCACCAGAAACAAAGTTTGTCATGGCGGCAATTTCTGACCGCTTGTCTCTTGCAAAGGACAGAGGAGCCTTTGTCGGGCCACCAAATTCCCTAATGCGGAAGTTGTTGTCTGGGTCTATGCCAACGGATCGAATAAACGACTTAACAGAGTGAATAGTTCCCTTGGACCTAACAACGTCCTGTAGGTTGATCAAAATACGTTTCCAAATTTGATTCTGGATATATTGCAAACTTAGGGCGTTTGTAGAAATATCACCCTGGATATTTTCCCTGTTAATGTACTGTTCGATTGAGCTTCCAACAAACAAGGGAGGAAGATTAAATCCTTGTTGTCTTGCCAAAAACTGCAAGAACTGATCTGGAACAGTATCCGACTCATCGTAATCTGTCCAGTTAAGATTTGAGAAAGCTTGCGTGAAAAGTTTGATTTCATCAAAGTATTTAGCCCACACATAAGCAAGGGACAAAAGAAGCTGAGTTCCTCCGAGGCGGGCAGAACGTGGATCCGACCCAGATACTAGCGTGGTGGTTATTGGACCGGTTTCGGTTTCTAGCCCAGATTCAGTTTGCCCTTCCAAAAGATAGTGTTTTGGAATTAGTTTGGTGATTAGATTAGGATTTTGGTCGTCAAAGAAGGAGGCGCTTGTCAAAAGCTCCATCCTGTAGTCGTCCACATATGGGTGGGTTGGAAATAGAATAGGAGTAAGTTCAAGTTTCTCCCAAACCATTGGGTCATTTCCGGCAATGGAAGACGTGACAATCTCTCTGACCTTAAGAGCATTACCGGCAATGTTTAATTTTCCATGAAGAGAATTGCCGCTATGGTCCAAGGTAAGAAGGGTGTTGGAGCCAGAGGGCTCATTGAATTTAAAATAAAGCTTGAGGTCCGAGGAAGCAAAGACTGTTTTTTCCTGGTAGGAAACTCTGTCCTCTACTGATCTGGCAGTATGCCAGATCCTAAGTTCGTCCATGGCACCAGAAAGCGTATTTTGTTCTGTGTGGGTGTAGCCGGGTGCAACAAAGGAAGAACCAGAACCAACGGTCAGGGTTAGCCCACTCCAGAAAGTTTCCCCAAGCTCAAACGAAGGAGATGAGCCGGTCAGATATTGGTTGACATAGGCAAACAACTTGTTTACGTTTGGATTTCTGTCCCAAATAACCGCAACGTTGTTCCACGCTCCCTTGGCGAGGGAGAAAGACACAACCTGTCCCATGGACTTACTTGCCACGCAATAATAAACTGGGGCGAAGTTACCATCAGAACTTGCACTTATAACAAAAGCAAACCCATCAAGACCACCAGACGACTGACTTAGCTGATGCAAAATCGTCTGTCCAGTGTTTGATCCAGAAGGCAAGTATAACCAAAGTTCGGTTGTGGTGGAATTTGACTCAGGATTTAATTTAGAAAGACCAGTTTGGTCCTTGGAGACATCTGGATATTGAGCGCCAGCGACATCCTTTGCGGTAATCCAAGTACCGGCATTAACCTCAGAGCCCTTAGAGCCAGAAAAGAAAGCATAGCCCTTGTACTTTGGATACTGATCAAAGGTGTATTTCTCAAAACCAGTTAATCTATCAAAAAACAATTCATATTCTTGCTGATTTCCGTCAAAGGGAAATGTATTGATTATGGTATCAAAGGCTACGTTCGTTTTAACTTGGGCACTGTTAAAAAATGTATGATTTTCAAACTTTGACCAGTCAACATTAAGTTGCTGCGTGGATTTGAGGCCAGTTTCATCCAAGTCATATTTAAAGGACGAAGACATACCAACGACAGAATCAACTAAGTCTTCTCCAATGACCTTAGTGAAAGTGGAAGACTTTGCCGAGTCATCAATCAAACCCCTAACAAGATTTGGCGTAAACAGGGGCGGTCTATTAAACCGCAGATTGTTGCTGTTGTCGGTCATTCATTCACTACCTTGAATCTAAACCCTTGCTCAAAAAAGAAGTCAGTTCTGTCATTTTCTTCAAGTTTAAACTCAAACTCATATACTCTGCTTGGATCGAGGTCGCTAAACCAAAAGTCAAAGAACATACCATGACCATCAGAGGACAATTTTGTGCCTATCGTATCAAAAGGAACGATAATGTCCTTGGTGAAGGGATCGATCAATCTCCAATACATGTTTTTGAATATTCTAGATATTGCTGGTTTTGGAAGTCTTTGTGTGGCAAAATCAAATTCCCAATCCTGCACAAACACGCGGAGTCGGGTGTTTTCTTTTCTTGTATAAAATTGCTCAAGGTTTGTAATGTTAAGTACATAATTTCTTTGATCAAATGACGACGGATCCCCAGAGAACTTATTGAACTTAACATATCCACCAGAAGAAAACAAATATGTTCTATCCGAGGATTTCCACAGAAGCAGAAAGCTTTGTTCATACCCAGAGGCGCTTACAAAGGCATTGAGGCTGGCTGTGGAGAAAGTAGCCATGGAAACGTCAGAATAATATGCTCCTGTTTGTTGCAGCCTTCCAAAAGCTAACTGGCTTCCACTAAAGGAGGCACTAAAGTACGACATGCTGCTGGTATAGAAGGTGATGGACTGAGAATGCGACATAGACCAAGAAGTTATTGGGATTATTTGACTCTTGGAAGCAATAAGCTCTAGTACCAAAGAATTAGAACCAGAGATAATGGATGAACCAGAACGGAAATTCTGATAGATTCCCCTGGGGGTATTGTAGATGAAAAATCTGTTGGACTCATCAAACAATGCCAGATTGGAGTCGTCTGCAACGACATTGCCATTATATTTGACGTAAAGTTGTGGGCGCAGTGTCGGGTTGTTGGTGTTTCTTCCGCCCAGTCTTTTTACAAACCTGGTCGTCTGATCTGTTTCCTGGGAGTTAAGATAACTTATTCTGAATCCATAATTTGGGAGATTTCCCCAAATAGAGGCAGACACAAGCTGCGTGATGTCCACAAACAGGTCTTCATCCCCTCTAGCGAAAGACTGGGTTACGGTCAGGCTTTGAGAGCCAATACCAATATTGCCGCTTACAAAGTAATCACAAACGTCCCCTATGGAACCGGTTGCAGATGCCCCAGAAACGGTCCACAAGGAAGTTGCAGGATTTGTTGAGGCGGTGATCCAATTTGTGGAATCAATATCCTTAAAATAAAGGAGGTCAAATCCTCTTCCCTCGTCCCATTCTTTTGCAAGAGGGTTGAGTTGTAGGGTAAAGTTCGATGGAACCGTTTGCCCACCATAGACATTTTTCATGTACAAGTAGGCATTAAAAGTAGACCCGGAGGCGTCCAAAATAGAACTGGTTAGCGCCAATAGTTGTGAATAGTCAAACTTGATTAAAACCCTGGAGAGTTCAACAGGTGCAGCACTACCAGACAAGGTTGTTTCGCTGTAGAGCTTAAACAAATCAAGTGTGGCAGCCTGACCTACGTTTGAGTTAAGGGACCTGGTACCAAAGATTATTTTGTCGGTAATGTATGTGTCCTTGCTGGACGTTAGGATTCTAAACATGACTTACACGCTAATCCCTTCAATATCAAAATTCTTGAATCTGATTTCGAAAATTGATCCAGGTGGGCCGATAACAATGCCCTTGGTCGTGTTGGACTCAACGTCAAACTGGGAAGAACTGTAGGTTCTGCCGTTCACTGGGCCAGATAGATTTTTAATCGAAACTTTCGTTACTGACACTATGCCGTTATTGTTATAGATCAAATTCTGTAGGTCAGACAAAATGATGGGCTGGTCAATTTCAAAGTGCTTGACAGAAAAATATTGCTTAAGTCTAGAAACTACATTTTGCAATACCAGCTTCTTGTTCTTAGAGGGGTCTATCACAACGGAGAACTCAACCTTGAGATTGATTACCTGTGCGTCCAATATGTCGATAGCGTCAGAAATCATTCTGAAGCCATTCAGGTAGGTCTGAAGATTCTTCTTCAGGCTGTCCGGCGAGATCGACAACTGACCCTGTTGATTTCTAGATATAATGAACAACTGGGTGGCCAGAGGGTTGTTTGGGTTGGATCTAACAGAAGCCCTGTACACCCGGCCAAAGTTAGAAGGCATTGTGTAAACCCTGGCCAGCAAATCTTCCTTGGTGACAATGCGTCCCTGTGAGGCTCTTACCGCAGGGATTTTGGCCTTGAGTTCATCCACGCTCGGGGCGTCGTCGCCTCCTCTGGCCTCAACCTCATTCACGGCATCAACTGACCTTCTGACGAACCCCGCCACAGAGGAGCTTGCCCCATATGGAAAAGTTATATTAAGACTACCCAATCCTCTGATTGCTCCAGGTGCAACATTGTGCTTCAGTCCACCACCAAATCTATACTCTATGGATAGGGTAGAGTTTGGCGTCAAAACGCCAAGAGTAGTTGTCTGGAGAAGGTTGCCGGGATTAAGAGAAAACCTGGAAAAGTTTCTTTTGCCGTACAAGGGAACGGCAAACTCACTTGGATCCGGCACAATGTCGTCATCCAGGGTTGCGGCTCCTCCGCCACCAAAAACAAGAGAAGTCAATCTTGTTTGGAGGTCTGTTCTCTTGATGAATCTATATGGGGCGGGAATGATAGCAAGATTTTCTTTTACCAGTTCATTGTCGTCGTTACGGCTTATCAAAGCCTGATATACTGTGTCCTGGGTAAGGTATTCAACTTGATAATAGATGTTGCCCTGCGAGTCAGAAACGGAGACAACCTCCGTTACGTTTTCCTTGGAGAGACTAAATTTCTTGAAGGGCTCAAAATTGCCAACAGAAAAGGACTCTACCTGTCTCGTGCCAGAGATAGCGATACCTTTTCTGGACATGATGAAGGCGGTCGGATTGTTGTTGGCATCTCTGCTAGAGATTTTGATGCTTGCAACGTAATTGTCATCTATCGTTTCAGAGAAGTCTAAGTCCTCGGTCAACTCAAAGAACGTTCCTGCATTAGATGGAAAGGTTGTTCCTGCCTGGATAACCGGGATGGCAGCCGTCTGTGGTACTGGTGGACTTTGGTTAGTGTCTGCCGGAACCTCTAGAGAAATCGTAATGTCAACGACAGCCGGGGACGCGCCAACGACATCAACCCCCGCATTTCGAAGGTGTCGCTCAATATTTCTAAGTTCAACAGACGTATTTGGGTCCAGTTCATGGAACTGATGGTCGAGATAGAAACTTTGAACGTCGCCCACGTAAGCTGCAAATTCCAAGAACAGACCACTAAGCGAAGGCTCGCTAAGATCCCGGATCCTATCAGGAAAGTGAACTCTTGCATACTCAAATAAATCCTGCTTAAAGCCAGCGAAATCTTTGTTTAAGTATTTTCTGGTCTTTATTTGTTTCGTTATTTGTTTCCTAGTGTCTGTTGTCATTTAAATTTTCCTAGATTACGAAGAGAGTTACTTCTAGTCTTGCGTTCGTTATACCAACAGACGCTACAGAATAAATTAGTACCACCTTGACTATTCCCGTATAAAGATTGTTGACATTATCTATAAACGAATCATAGGCAACTGGCGTAATGAACGGCATCCACTTAGAAATTGCGGTGTTAATCCTAACCATGACCTCTTGATCAAAATCAGCTTTCGATGAGAAATCAACCAAAATAGGTCTTAAGTTAGCTCCAAAGAAATAATTTCCAAGCCTTTCTCCCCAGTTTGTCAGGACTAGATTTCTGAGATTATCAGCTATTTGTTCCTTTACGTCCGTGTGCATAAGGAATAGTCCATTTTCAGAGGGATCTGATTCTACCGGGGTTTTAATGCCAATTGGTATGAGGGTTCTGTTTCGGTTAAGAACCTCTTCTTGCCGAAAACCCCTAACACCCACGTCTTTGAAGGATATTGCCATTTATACCAAAATAAATATGAAAGTCAGGAGGTTCTAGTGAAACTTTCAAACTCTGGCCCTGGGGTTAGCGGAACAGGGTTCCCGGAGGCGTCACCAGCGTTCAATGCCCGGAGGATCGCGCTCAGTCGGGCTCCTATCTGAAATTGCACATAGGAATCTATTTCGTTTGCAAGTTTTGCTGCAATTTTCTTTCTGAGTTCAACGCCCTTTTCCACCGTGTCGGTCGATTCTCCAGTTGAATTCAGGATGTTGTCGATGGCAGAAGCTAGTTCTTGTTCGTTTGTGGCTGTCATGGGTTATTCTCCAAAGATTCTCTCTGACTTTGCGTCCTCTACCGCGCTAGATACGTCGTTGGGCTTAGTTCCTATTCCGGTCGCTAGTGTCGCCTTGTTCTGAACAAGTCCTGCAATTTGACCAGTAAGTCCCGATATTGGGCTATAGGGCACAGCTATGGCCGCAGCAAAGGCAGTTTGCAAGGTTGTTGTTAGGCTGTCGCAAAAATCCTTAAGGGCATCAATTTGCCCCTGAAGCTTTTCAATGGACTTCTTGTACTCGGTCCACTTGATGTAGGGCTCTGCCTTCCCGGTTGCCTTCCCGAGGTACATTTCGGGGGCGTAAATCTGAAGTTTGCCATCTGGATCGATATACAGATAGGCCAGGTCGTCTTCCCCAGAACCCTCCCGGATTATCAGAACGGTTCCACTTACGTCATCATCTTTCCTGGCGATTATCCTGATATTATCCGCCTTGGCCAGAACATAGGACTTCGAAAGAGTTCCGGCAGTCCCTTCGTTTGGCTGAACTGGCTCCAGGGTGTCATCCGGGAAACTAATGTCCGTGATACCAAAGTTTTTATCCACTTCAGATTGCATAGTAACCAGCAACCTGGCTGCGTCATTCAAAAAGTCAGGATCGCCCTCTCTTGGGTTATCTTGCCTGCCCTCGGTAAGATATGGGGTCTTGTTGACCTCCAGCTTGCTTCTGGCATTTTCTATAAGCCTGGGGGCTGTCTCCTCTGGGTCTGTGTTCTCGTCGGGAGGAAGCTTCCTGGCGCGTCCTGCAACCAGGTCTATGGAACCTGCGGTTCCTACGGCGTCTGCTGCCGCCCGGACAACCGGACCCGTTCTGTCTTCCCCAAGGATGATGGTTGAGTTATTTCTTCCCTGTATTACGAATTCACCGGGACGTTTATTCCACCTTGGCACCGGTTCAAAGGTAAAGTTTTCTATGGAGGTGCTGCTTTCGATGATTCCGTCGTAGGGGTTTTCGTTATTAGAGCCCGTTACCCTAAGAGTGGCGGTCGTCGGGGTACCCGCACCGTTTGGGAAATCGGGAGTCGTCTCCTGATCCTGGGACCTCTCGGAGGTTGACAACATCTGAGGGTTGTACTGAGGAAAGAATCTACGGTCGTGAACCGTGTAGTTAACGTCTTCCACGGTGCGTTGCTCGGAGACCTTGGTCAACCAATATCCTATGACGGTACCGGATCTTCCTGGATCTGGATAGATGACCCACACATGTTCCCCGGGCACAATGGGAAGTTCAATGCATCCAGAAAACAAAGGGAACAACAGAGTAGAAGTCGGGTTACCGGCATCCTGAGAGTCAGAAACCATCCTAGCTAGGATGGAGTTAACCGGCAAAATATCAACGAACTCTGGGTTGTTGACCTGATTTGCGAGGGTTTGTTTTTGTTCGTCCGTTAAGATGGAAGGATTATCAATAATCTCTACCACCACTGCCCTCTGCAAGGTGGGCATAGCCCCGGTTGTAGAAGAAGCCCTAAGGTCGGCTGAGGGTCTTCCAAGGGTAGAGCCACCAACAGTTCTCCTTGAAATGGCAGTAGTAATTCTTGTCATAATACTCGATAAATATCATAGGACAAGAAATCTAAATAAGCTTAATGTTTAAGCCCTTTTGATTCGTTTTCCATCTCCTGATAAAGGGAGTCCTCAGTTATCTCTGAGGAGTCTTTCTTCTTGGCGTTTCCAACAAGTTCAGCGAGCTTTAAAAGCTGGTCATTTGCCTTGGACATTCTTTCCATATACCTGGAAAGATTCTGCCCGTGTATGCCGTGTTCTGAAGGTCTTCCCTGAACATCCCGGAAAAGATCAACCCAAACAATGTAGGCGTTCATTCTGTCGGTAATGGAGTTCTCGTAAATTTGTCTCCAAAGAGATTTTTGTTTATCCTCTGTGGAAGACAAGGAGTCCAACAGTTCATTAAAGGACGTTAGTTCCTTTGCGTTTTTCTCCCGAAGTTCTTCAAGTGGTGGGGCTACATAGGTACCGACCGGTACATTTGTTTCGCCCATTTCCTCGTCGTCGTCATCGTTTTCATTTTCAGAATTGGAATTCGTCACGTTTTTTCAGTTCCTTGTAGTGTTTCTTCAGTGAGGCCAGAACGATGGAGAGTTGCTTGGAGGATAGTCCTGTAATTTCTCTTAAATATAGAAGAATAGCTCTTTTATTCAAAAGGTCAACTTCCTCAAGGTTGTCTATCAGAATTTTGATAGCCCTTATACAATTTTGCTCGTTTTCTGTTTTGACTTTACCGCCAATCTCTTTAACGAGAGCCGAAATCTGTCCACGGAATTCCCTGCCGGACATTATCTCTTCCCCGTCTGGAGCAATTTTATAGCCCTCTATTGTTTCCATGTCTTGTTGGGATATGGCATCTTTGTTGTCAATAGAAATATAAGTTTGGGTCTTCTTGGCGTTCTGCTTTGACTTAATCGTTAGCCAGTTCTTGGCGACAACGTTGAAATAGGAGAAAGCCTTGGAGCCCTTCTCCACGTTGAACTTTGGAAGCGCCCCATAGAGAAACTCAAGACATTCGTTCTTGAGGTCCCCACGGGACTCGTACATGACCGTGAACCCATAGACGTTGATAAGGTTCTCTACAAGAGAGTCAAAGGCTGGATAGATTTTCTCAAGATAAATCCTGTTTTTACCCTCATACGTTACGTCACCCTGATAAGCCACAATCGCCTTTTGAGTATTACCGTCAAAGTAATTGATAGACTTTGACCCAGGCTTCTTTCGAGAAATCTTTCTTCTGCCGTTTTCAAGCAACAGAGATGACGATGCCGCCGGTTCTTGTTTTGGTTCCTCGGTTGGCGTCTCCTGTACGGGCGTTGGCTCAACCGTCAATTTGGTCGATTCTTTCAGTGAGCCTCTTGGGTTTTTGATTTTCGTTATCTTCTTCTTCGTCTTCATCTGACCTCACCGTTATATATTTCTCTTTACTGAGACGAGTAAAGTCATTTATAAGTTGAACCACTGCAACTTTACTTAATTTTACTGTCGATAGTGCTTCATCTACAGCATATTTTACTTCTTTTGAATCAAAAAAGAGCTTCATTTTCAAAAGGTCTTCTAATGAAATGCTTACTGTCGATAGTGTCTCAAGGGCATTTTCAAGTCGATCTTCGATCGAAAATATAATTCTGGCAAAGCGAATCAAGTAAAAACATGAGACAACAAGTGCCAAAAACAATACAACAATGAAAATAATTAGACTAAAAACGAGCATTTTACAAAACTCCTGCCAGAACGGCGTCATACGATTTTGAAATCGAAGCAAAATTATATGAATTTGCTAGTTTCTGCTTTAGGTCTTTTGCCCACTGTCTGGGTATGGCAGACTCCTCATAGAAACGAGTAACGCGCTTTTTGAAGTCTGTTTCATCGGGCATACCCCACTGGGCACCCTGCATCCAAATTTGCCCATCCAGGCGTGCCTGGGGGACCGAACCCAACTTTGTTTCAATTTTGATATATTTGCCCAGGTTCAAGAACTCTGTGTGAGCGGACCAACCAGAGGCGATGACCGGAAGACCACATGCGGCAGCCTCCAAAATCGGCAAACCGAATCCTTCCCCATGGGTGAGGGTAACCAGGGCTTTGATGGTCGGGTGCTTGTAGAGCCCCACAACCTCCTCGTCGGACATTTCCCCGTGGAGAAGATAGAACTTTGGACTTGCCTGCTTGTTTACATTTTGCAGGAGTTGGGTAAGAGACTGAGCGCAAAGATACTTGTCCGCCTCCGTGTACCTGCCCATGTTTGTTTTCAGAATGATGCCAACGTCCGGCTTGTCGGCAAACGTCTCACAAAGCCACTTCAGAGTAAATGGTAGATTTTTTCTGTCGCTGGTGGCATCTCCGCCGGTTACCTGACCAAAGACAAGAAAGTTGAATTTGGTTTCTGGTTGAAAGTCAAGGGATTTAATTTCCTCATATCTTTGAATGTCATCAAAGAAAGATTCTGCCACCACAATAATAGGTGTCGTGATTTTCCCAGAGTTTTCAAAAACCTCTTTTGTGAACTTGGACGGAACGATGACCAGGTTCATTTTATTGATGTTGTCAATCCAGGCCGGATTGCATCTGTCGGCCTCAACTCCGGCAGTCATGCCAACGTTATATTTTCCAAGTTCAGGACACCACTCATTAGGAAGCTGCAACTGAATCGTGACATCATAAAGCTCCTTGGTGTTTGAGCTTGCCTGGAAGCATCTGCCAATAAGTTCATTTTGAGCATAGGCGTCAACATACCATGGGGTCTGACCCCAATTCAGAAGTTCTGTTGTTACGTCTAAGCTGTTGGCCTTGTTAGCGTTGTCGGCTCTGTCAAATAACCATCTGGCCACTTGCCTAGAGTGTACCCCATAGCCGCTTTGGCTTAGCAGTGGTGCGCGTAGAAGAACAGATTTCATTTTGCCGTTGCCCTTGTTATCTTAACATTTTTCATCAAATAGGCAGTTATGTCCATTGGAAGTTTCTGTACCTCTGCATCTATGACGATTTGATTTTGATTAAAAACCTCTTGGGTTTTTTGTTCTGGAGTAATAGGAGTTGGGTTTGGATTCTGAAGCTCCTTAAAGGTCCAGGTTCTTGGTTTTTGCTTCTTGAAGTCTTTTATGCATTTTTCAAGTGTAACGTCCCACTGCTCTACGACCTTTTGGTAGTTGAACTCGTAGTCTACGTAATCCATCACCTTCTTTTTGAAATATTCTTTTTCGTTTGGAGTAAGATTGTGTATCTTCATAAATGCATCTACCACTTGCTGGTGATTCGTAAAATCTTCATAGATATACGGAACCATCTGAGAGCCAACAAGCTGCTGAGAGGCTGGAGGAATCGCAACGCCATTCTCTGTCCCATCTCTGTGATCAATAACTTGTCTGATCATGCCTCCGGTTGCAAGGGCTATGATTGGCTTTCCTACCATCATCTGAATAAGAGTCGAAAGTCCAAATCCCTCTGCCTTCGCAATGTTTATTAGAGTATCGCAAAGGTTGTGCATGAGATTCATGTCCTTTGGGGTAAGCTTCTCATTTGAGAACATGACGTGATCACGAAGATTATAGAGATTACTTACCTCTACTAAATTAGCCCCCTCAATGTCAAAGGGGTCCGTGTGCATGATGAGCAACGCCTTACGGTGTCCGTGTTTTTTCTCAAGTACGTCTAGAAAATCGCTAAAGCACGAAATAACGTCAGCGCCAAGCTTTCTTGTGGCGTTTCTGTTTACCCACAGAACCTTGAACCAGTCTGCCTTGTTGCCAAACTTCTCAACCGAGATAGCTTTTACCTCTTGCTCCGGCATGGGGAAGTAGGCGTCTTTCGGAAACGCATGTGGAATATAGTGGGAGATTTGTGGATAGTGAGGGTTAACCAGTTCGTAGGTTTTCCAAGCAAGACAGTTGATGAGGTCTGTAGAGTCGTACCAAATTTTGTTAAATGCTGGGTATGGTCCATTGTCCCAAACGTGCCAGTAGGTGATTGGGCAAATTTGTCTTATTTCGTCTGCCATTTCCCAAACCCACATAAACTGTCTTGGGTCCGTAAACAAGAAGAGGGCATCAGGCTTTTCAGTAAGCAAAAGCTGCCTTACTTGCTCCTTGGTTCCAAAACCATCAACAGGCTTGATGATGATATCGGCGTTCGGTTGCATAATTTTATAGTCGGAGTGCTTCTGGGCACCACCAAGACAAACAAATTTATATTTGCCAGTTGCCAGTAGGCCATTAAACAAAAGACCCGCCTGCACGCCCACGCCCGAGGTTGAAAGTGGATGATCGCACAGAGTCAAGATTTTATATTTCTTTTTTGGTAATTCAACCTGAAGTTGGCCTGGATCAAATCCTGTCATTTTGTTTCGTCCTTTTCAAACCGGAGTTCTTCCAGTAGTTTACGCTGTCTTTCTTCGGTAAGTCTAAATTTTATGGTTTCTATTAGATCATAATTGTACATAATGTTAGCAAGGTCCTTAAATTTGACCTTTGGTTCCCACCCTAGCAGAGCCCTTGCCTTTGAGGCATTTCCCTCAAGGTGTGTAACCTCATGGGGACGTATTTGGGTTGGATCAAATTCGACATACTTCTTCCAGTCCAGTCCGGCCTCTTGAAAAACCGCCTCAACAAACTCTTGAACAGAGTGACTTTCCCCGGTGGCAATAACAAAATCTTCTGCACTGGGATGTTGCAGCATCTTCCACATTAACTCAACATATTCCTTGGCATAGCCCCAATCTCTTTTGGCATCAAGATTTCCAAGCAGAAGCTTGCTCTGTGTCCCAACTTTAATATTGGCAACTGCCTTTGTTATTTTCCTTGTTACGAAGTTTTCTCCGCGACGAGGGGACTCGTGATTGTGGAGCAAGCCAACTGAAATAAACATCTTGTAGGCTTCACGGTAATTAACACAAATATTGTGAGCGGCGACCTTTGCGCAAGCATATGGGCTCGCAGGCATAAAGGCGGTTTTCTCATTTTGTGGGTGCTCAGGATTAAACCCGAACTGCTCAGAAGAACCCGCCTGGTAGATCCTTGCGTTGGGAACCAGCATCCTGGCGGCGTTCAACAGTCTAAGGGTACCCATGGCGATAACATCAAATGTCTCCTCCGGGCAATCAAAGCTCACCCTAACGTGAGATTGTGCTGCGAGATTATAAATCTCGTCCGGCTTATATTCCTCAAGAATTTTCCACAAGGAACTTGAATCCTGCATGTTGCCATTAACGGGTATAAAGTGTTCGTGTTCTAAAATTGGCCGAAACCACGGATGGTTCGCTTGTGAGTTTCTCCTTAACATTCCAACAACAAGATAGTTGTTGTTAAGCAAGAACTCGGCAAGATAACTGCCATCCTGTCCGGCAACTCCGGTTATTAGAGCTATTTTTCTTTTTGGTTTTGAAACTGCGCTCACGTTTGTATTTTTTCCTTCGGTTTCTATAAAAAAGGAATAAGCCCTTTTGACCGAATCTTCAAAGCTAATTTTAGGAGCCCAACCCAACTTTGTCTGCTTTGACACGTCCGAGAGTTTACGATACATGCCATCTGGCTTGTTTAGATTTTGAGTAAACTTGATTTTCTTTGCACTATCACCTGCAATGATGTTTTTTATCTTGTTGTAAAGCTCAGAAATGCTAAGGTCTTTGCCGATAGAAACATTTATAACGTCCGGCACGTCCTCAAATTTATCAAGTGAGAAAAAGATGAAGTCTGCAAGATCGGCGGCGTCCATGAACTCTCTTCGCGGACTACCAGTGCCCCAGATTTCAATTTTAGCTTCCGGTTGGGTTTCCAGCTTCTTAACTGCCTCATGTACCTTTTTAATAATTGCTGGCAACAGATGACTCTTTTCCAAGTCATAATGATCCCATCTTCCAAACAGGTTACATGGAATATAAGTTTTATACAGCACGTTCTTTTCAAGAGAGGCGTATTGACATGCCCGCTGAACGGCATTCTTAGCTATTGCGTACCCTTCGTTTGTTGGCTCCAGTGGACCACTAAAGAGATGTTCTTCTCTCATCGGCTGTGGGGCTTCCTTGGGATACATGCAAGTTGACCCAAGATTGATTAATTTTGCAATCTTTAGTTGTTTTGCGGCGCGGACAACGTTTAACCCCATCGTAATATTGTCCATCATAAAATCAAACATGGCGCTGCGGTTCGCCTGAATGCCACCTACCAGTCCTGCTGTGTGTATAATCAGGTCTGGTTTGATGCTGTCAATAACTTCCGTTACTTGTTTGAAATCTAAAAGATCCATCTCCTTGTGAGATGGGGCATGAATTTCGTGTTCCTTGGCTCGCGGATGCTCTAGAATGTTCTTTCCGACCATTCCAGTCCCACCAGTCAAGAGAATCTTCATTTTACTACCTCAAAAATACCATAACTAATGCAGTCATTATATGTCGGACTGTAGAGCAAGGAACCATCCGCATTATTCTTGACGGGAACTTCACCAAGAGGTTTAAATATATGTGCTATGTCGTTCGCGAAATCGCGCATACCATAAGAGCGTTCTTGAAATCTTTTTCCAGACCTCACATAAGCACGCTCAAGCTCGTTCCACGGCAGGCAGTCTTGCCTTTTCCAATCCCAATATTCATCCAGGGTTACAATCATTTTTCCACCCGGACGAAGAACCCTGTGACACTCTTCCAGAATGGAAACGAAGGCCGGGAGATTATCTATATGTTCATAAGTTGAGATAGAATAAACAACGTCAATAGAATTGCTTTCTAGTTCCAGCCTGGTGGCGTCCATCCACAAAACCTTGTGGTGTTCGTCATTAATCTCCTCATCCTTTAACCTGCCGTCAAAGTCTATACCAACATAACTTGAGGGCTTTAGTTGATCCCTGACAAACTCATGCCAGTTGTGCTCCGAGGGTAATCCGGTACCAATGTCAAGAATGTCCTGATTCTTAACGTTGTGTACCATGGCGGTCCAAAAATACTCATAAGGTCTAGAACCCCAGTTTCCAAATTTCAAACCCGGAAGCTGTGGGTCGGAGGGTTTAAAATATCCAAATTTTTCCATTATAGTACCTTCAAAATATTGTTAATCCGGTTAACGAACGTGTGCTTTTCTTTCACCAGGAGCATAAGCTCGCGGAGCAACTTTGGGTCAGGATTGTTTTCCCAGGCTGTGCCCAGCTTGTACATTTCTTGTACGTCTGAGGAATATGGCAGTTTTCCCCCAAAGAGTGTATTGACCGTCAAGGAATTGGTTGGTGTCATCCTCCCGAAGGATAGGTTTTTAAAGACCCTACAAGGCACATAGCCCTTGTCAACCTGCCAGGTACCCTGTACTGCCGGGGCTATCCAGGACTCGGCTATAGCCCGTGGCTGGAGGTCATTCTGGAGCTTTGCGTGAATGAACTGAATCCCGTCTACCTTACATGCTATAACAAGTTCCGAGATTTTATCATCGTTTCTGTGGGGACCGCCCATAATGCTTCCTATCCAAAAGAGTCTCTTCTGGCGGGGATATTGGCTGGCAATGGGTTTATCCAGGTCGATCTCATCCGGCAAGAGGTTTGTTGCCCAGGGCTGATATATCGTCCTATTGTCGCAGCAGTGGTCCGCCCGAGAGAAATCTGCCTCCTTTTGATAGAAGGCATACTGGGAGACATCTATGGGACTAATGTCCCTGGACAGACAGTCGTGAGTGTAGACTTGGAGATTAAGGACATTTGCAAGAATCTTCCTATATTTATCCAAGTTACAGTTGTGAACAACATATTTGGCAGAAGCAACAATGGGTATTTTTGAGTCAACTTGCCCCTCTGTAAAGAACAAACAATTCTCAAAGGAGAGTTGTGAAACGTCGTCGTCGTTATCTAGCCACAGAACATCATACCCCATGTACTTGAAAGTGCGATACCAAGAATCATGGATGAAGGCAAAGGTATTGGAGGTTCTGGCGTCTCTTAGCTTATGACCCCAAACGACTACCTTTTCGAAAATTTTTGACATATGAATCTCTTTCTAAAAATTCTTCCATTCGGGACTTCAGTTCCTCGCGGGAAATAACGTGATCCTTGGAAGAGTATTCTATTGCACCAAGTCGTCTTGTTTCTGTTCCGTGATTTATAACGAAGGTTTGGAAATGCTCTTTCCTAAAGGCGTCTTCGCTTTCGTTCATTAAAATCTCGTGAATCTTTTCTCCCGGTCTTACCCCAACAATCTCAACCGGCTTGTTGTACCGTTCAGAGAAAAACATAGCAAGATCCATGACATTAAATGAGTCTAGCTTTGGAATCCACAAACTGCCAGAATTTCCATACGTCATTGCGGTATCAATAAGTCTGACGGACTCCTCCAGAAGCATCATAAACCTGGTCATCTCGGGGTCAGTAACGGTGAAGGACTTATTTTCTTTAGACTGTTTAAGAAATAGTGGAACGATGCTGCCCTTGGAAGAAATAACGTTACCATACCTGGTGGTAACGTATTTTACGGTATTGTTCTTGGCGACAGCCGAAATCATCTTCTCGGAAATGCTCTTGCACATTCCATAGACGTTGATAGGGTTACATGCCTTGTCGGTGGACACGAAACAAACGTTTTCTATCTTGTTGTCTTGACGAAACGAGTTTTCTTCTATTGCGTCGATAATGTTTCGAACACCCAAAATATTGGTATCTATGGACTCGGAAGGTTGATTCTCGCAGGTGTCTACCTGTTTTAGCGCCTGAGCAATAATGATATTTGTTGGATTTTCAGACCTGAGAATCTGAGAGACCCTTCTTGGGTCACGAACATCGCATATAATGGTTTTAAGATTTGATATCTTGAATTTGTTTTTGAGTTCCCAGTGCTTTGCCTCATCCCTGGAAACCACAATTATTTCTTCAGCAATGTCTTTATAGTAGTCAACAAGACAGTTTCCCAAGGAACCGGCCCCGCCGAAAATCAATAGTTTCTTTTCGGAAATTACCGAACATTCATCATTGAATCTCAAGACCACTTCCCCCATCCAAAATATGTGTCGATTGGAATCTGGAAGTTATGTTCCTTGGCTTTTTCCCCAAACTTGCCACTAAGCAGAGGATTGTCGTAAGCTGCCTGAATTGCATTGTTGATAAACTTGCCTACGAAATCGGACTTTGCCTGATGATGTGCCGCCGCCTGATGGTCCCAATTGCTAGACCGACAGTAGTGAAGAAACTCATTACCAAAAAACTCCAGGTGATACTCGGGATCGTACTCGGCCACAAGACTATCGGGAAGACAGTGCATGTTCTTGTTCTCTGGCTTGATGTGCCAGGTGTTGTGCATGGCTTTAATCTTGGCCTTTACTTCTGGATATTTTTCCAGGTACAGGTGTAGACCTCCGCCGGTATCAAGTCTGGTATTGTTTATTCCGATACCTTCCCAGTTGATTATTTCTGGTTCTGGAAGAAGGTCAATGTTCGCCATGACAATCACTGGAGTCAGATAGTGATAAATGTGGTCCCTTTGTTGCTTAGAGCCCCCAAAGGTTACATCTCCGGCCATGTACTCATTCACCGAGAATGGAGCAACCAGAAAGCAGTCACCGTCCATAAACATCACATAACAGCCCTTGTCCTTGGTCATGTGGCTTTTCCACACGGAGTTTAGAGAATCTGCGTGGTGTTTGCCCGCAAGGTGAAAAGGCGTGTCAGAGTGAGTGTGAATAACAGACACCTCAAGGGAGTCTGCCGTGAGAGTTATTTGATCTCTCATTGCCTGCTCTCTGGCGTTATTTATAACGATATACTCAAAGGTATCCTTGAGAAATTTGTTAAGACACATTATCTGCCACCTGATAAACTCTGGGCGATTATAGTGAACACTATAGATTTTTACTAATTTATTACTCATTGTTTACCGCCATCCAATTTCTAAGCTCTACCAATTGGGAGTGAATGTCTGGGGCAAGTTTGACGCTAGGTACCAAAGTTCTGTTGATGGCAACTGGTGCCGGAGTTTCATTAATGACCCGTTTAAGGTCAAAAACGTCATTTATGAGTGCAAGAAGCATTAACTTTGTAACTGGCCCAGAAGCTAACTGAATAAGCCCGCCTTCCTCCGGCAGGAGAAGATCCGAGCTTGTTATTAATTTTTCAATAAACTGCGCCAGAAAAAGAGTCGTAACACCTGACCAAATATGATTGTTGTATCCGGTCACTTCATACTTTTGTGCTCTAAACCACTCAAATAATCCATAAGGAATCTCAGAAGGTCCAATAATACTGGTCCTAATGACAACAGCCTCAGAACATTCTCCAAGGGCTTTTGACATGCCATAATCATCGTCGGCATCAAGTTTGTCCATCGGACTATATTCCTCCGGCGCGGGCTTTGTACCAGAGAACACACAGTCACTAGAAACATGAACCATCTTTACTGTCGCCTTCTTACAGGCGAGGGCAAGCTTCCAAGGAAAGATCGAATTGATTTGATAAAAATCAATAGGCTTTAATATTGTCTTTTGCTTGATATTTCCAATGCAATTTATAACCCAGTCATATCCTGTTAAGTCCGGGATCTTGCCGGTGGCATTAAATTTCATTATTCCAACGGCTTTTGTAAGAGGCATCCAACGTGGAACCTCATCCCTGACAGTAAACGTGACATTATGATTCATAGAAACAAGATACTTCACAACCACATGACCAAGCATTCCATTACCACCCAATACCAAAATTTTCATGCCCGCATCTCCTTGTGGTTTTTGTCCAAGGCTAAGAGTCTTTTCGTAAAGGCCAAGTCCCATGATTCAGGATAGCAATAACTTGGCGACAAGGATACCGTAGGTGGGTTATCTATAAAATACCTGTTCAGGTGTGACTCGTCATGCCACACGGCTATGGTCCCATGCCTGTAGTCGGCCGCAATATTATCGGAAAGAACCTTGCACATTTGAAGATATTCGGTCTTGTTGCCCCCGTTGAATCCCCCGGCATAATACACGCTACCCTCTGAGGGCGCTACAAAAGCCTTGGAGGCTCGATTCGTTTCATATGTGAACGCCGCCCTGGGCTTGTCAAAGAACCCGGGGTGGATCGTTCCAACGCGATCCCCAAGTATTTCTGCTCCCACGGAGTCAACAAACAACATGTCCGCATCACAATAAAAAAGATAGTCCATCTTCTCCAGGGCGGAGGAGGCAGAGTTGAAGATGTTATATCTGAAAAGGGTCGAACCTGGCCAGGCCATGTGTTGTTGGGCCAAAATCTCTATCTGAGATTCCTGTCCAATCATACTTCTCAGTTCGTCTCCCTTGTCGGTAAAGACAAACATTGTGACATCCTGATCTATTAGAAAGTGCTTTTTGACCGATTCCCAAAGAGGAGGAACAAACTGAATATACTTGTTGGTTGCAATTACCAACAAGCCAATTTTGTGGGACATTTTATTCCTTTAGGGACAGGAACAGGACAGTTTCTTTTGTGTTGACTCTTTCCCAGCGAAGAGAAAGAACCTTTGGATTTGCAAGACAAAAGCTTTCTATGTCCTTTTTGTTATACCTGTTATGATAGAGTTGGTCTGGCACAAAGAAGTCAATTTTCTCTGCCTCTTCTGTTGGCTCGATGAAGAAGATATTTATAACTTCCTTCTTGCCGGTACGAATCATTTCCCCAAGGCATTCTCTGAATGTGGGCAAGTGCTCCAGAACATGTCTGGAGAAGGATACGTCAAACGAAGAGTCTGGAACTGGAACTTCCTCAACGGCAGAGTGCAACACGGGCACACCCTGACTTGTGGCGTGGCTATATAGCACCCAGGAGGAATCAATCCCCATATAGTGGATTTCGTATCCATCGTTCTTGTAGCCAAAATATTCAGTTGCCGGACCACACCCAAAGTCCGCCAGGGTCTTATAGCCCTGTTGACGTACATGGTTCCTTACAAAGACCTTGGACTCGGCATTAAAGTCGCCAATCCAATTCTTGAACTCTCCAAATTTCTGTCCAAGGTTTTTATCCCACCAAGTTTGATTAAATCGCTCTGTCATGTTTATACCTCTGAAACGGTAAGCTTTTTCTCTTTCCATTCTTTCAGGAACTTTTTTCCAATATCCAAGGAAACATAATTGTCTCCCTGCATTCCCTGTTCAGAATAGTCCACGTCCTTGGCGGCTTTTTCCGAAAAGCCTTTTTTAACCAAGATTTTTCTAAGGTCCTTAATCCAATTTCTGTCCGTGTAGATAAGTCCGTGTTTGTCTGGGTTCCACGTTTTTGTGTCAAACTTTACCCTAAGTTCTGCACAGCAGTCGAAGTCTGGATCTGCAAATCTCACGGATGCCTCTAGGAGTTTTACTCTCCTAGGTTCATCGCTCCAAAGACCATTCCCCCAGGTTTCTGTAATTCTTCCACCAAACTTTAAATTCTTCCACTTGCCAGCAGGAGCCTGGGCTCTTAGCCTGGGATATATGAAATCAAATTTGTGTTCTTTTGCCATGACTTTTCTTAGTGTAGTTGTTCAAGTGCCGTTCTCATCGAGACACAGCACAACTGTGGGCACTTTGGATTATATTTTGGGTTATGGGTAACTGTATAGTCCACAAGAATATCTTCCAGATTTGCAAAATTAAACCAACCTGCCGCCTTAAGCCACAAGTGATAATCCTCTGCGATAGGATAAGTGTTGTCGTATCCGCCAGTCCTTAGAATAACCTCTGGCCTAAAAACCACAGAAGGATGAGCTATGGCATTATTGCCAGAAAATAACATTTTTCTTATGTCTATATTGTCGGTTGGGTACTTTACTTGTTGTGATACAGGATTAAAGTTTTGTGGGTCAACTCTTGTGATCTGAGTACCAAGAACATAAACGTCTGCATGTTCTTTCATAAAGGCAACCTGCTTTTCAAGCTTGTGTGGATACCAGGCGTCATCAGCGTCCAATCTTGCAACCAGGTCTACTTCCCGGCCCATGATCTCAAAAAGCCCCCTGTTGAGGGCTGGAACGATCCCAGAGGGCTTACAGACCAACAAGGTCCACTCCAGCCCAGCCGTTTCCATGAGTTGTTTAACGATTTTTACGGTGTCATCCGTGGAGTTGTTATCGACAAGAACCAACCTCCACGTTCTATAAGTTTGAGCTAATAACGACTTAATTGCTCTTTCGATAGTTCTAGCCCCGTTATAAACGGGCAATAATACTGCCGTTTTCATTTATCTCTCCGTTAACGTAAGCGAAACAAGCTGATGAGCAGATTTGTTTTTAATGCCCTGAAATGTTGTGATGTCTATTTTCTTGTTTTCGTTCCAAAGTTTAAGCAGGTCGTTTTCGGAACCGCCTCCAAATATGTTCTGAACTTCACTTTGTACACGGTTGTGTGGAATGTTGAAAACCTTGCTTGTGGTGAAGCAGGCCATTTGGGGGGATGGAATTCCGGGATGAAGATGGGACATGTTGCCCTCCAGGGTATTTGGCGAACGCCAATCTCCGGCCTTGGCAAGGGCAATTGTGATGTCTTGTTTGCGAAAGACATGACCATCTACCGAAAGAGGATAATTCCAATCCCAGTCCGTTCCCTTCCAGGACCATATAAAAAATGGCTCCTTGGTCACACCACTAGGAATGTTCTGCTGAGATTGTGTGGAATAGCAATAGCTTAGATGCTTGCCAAGTCGTAAGGAAAAACAGAACACAGAGAAATTGAGGCCGAGGAAATTGACAACAAGATCAAAATCTACTTTCTCCTTAAAAACATCATCGTCCGTAAAGAAAACAACATAAGGATTGGCGTTGGCCACAATTTGATTTGTCTGTTCCCTAAAGTCATATTCAGGATGAAATATTACCCCTGGGTAACTTTGCTTTACTTGCTCCATTGGCCAAATGAAATCATGGTCGGCCTTATAAAGGACATTAACATTTTCCTGTGCCATGTTCGTGTTCTTGAACATCGACTCCAGCAAGGCAAAAAGCTGCATTGGTCTATTTTTCGAAAATACAATAGCGGTACATTTATCTTGCGTCTTGTTCATAACTTCCACCACTTTAGAGTTTTGATAATTCCCTCGTCAATTGCGTGCATTTTAATCGGCCACCCCAAGACCCTATTGGCCCTGTTAACATTGGCAAGGGTTGTCTTCACGTCCCCAACACGAACACTAGCTTGGACAGTTTCAAACTTAAGGTCGAAAGCCTCTAGCATTTTTAGAATTTCAGCACAAGATTTGTTTTCTCCAGAACCTATGTTAAAAACTCTGTCTTGCTCCCTTGAAATGCTGGCAAGTGCCCCAGCCAGATTGGCGGAGGCAACATCTTCCACATATATAAAATCTCTCTTTTGAGAGCCGTCCCCGTCAAGCCTACAAGGCTTGTTGGTTTTAATGTTGTGCAGCCAGGACGAGATAACGTTTGAGTAAGGACTTCCGCCTAGTTGTCTTGGACCATAGACGTTGAAATACCTGAGCGCCACATAGTCAAAGTCATACAGGTTTTTAAATAACTCAAGATATTGTTCTATCTCAAGCTTTTGCAAGGCATATGGTGAAAGCGGAGTTGGTTCATCAAAGAACTCATCCGCCTGCCCAGAAACGTTTCCGTAAACTGCCGAACTAGAAGAAAATATAAATCTGTTGATATTGCCTTTACAGGTTTCCAAAAGCTGGAGGGTTTTAAATACGTTAGTTTTGTGTGACTCAAACGGGTTCTCTACACTCCACGGGACAGAGGGCTTTGCGGCAAGGTGAAAAATGAAATCGAATTCCTTTTGCTTGATGAGATTACAAATATTCTTGGATACAAAATCTTCAAAAATATATGAGGCTCTTTGGTTTGTCCACTCTGGTCTCTGAAAGTCATTAGCCGACAGGTCATCAACTACAGTCACCGACCAATCCCTGTTTACCAACAAGTCAACGACGTGGGAGCCAATAAATCCGGCACCACCCGTGACGAGTGCAGTTTTTCTGGTCGAGGAGTTTTTTCTCATAGAGGATGCTTGGAGCACCAATCATTCATTATCTCTGGTGGTTTTCTTTCAATGTTGACATGCGGGATACTAGAGCCGTTCCAGGGACTATGAAAAATCCACCCGCCAGTACCGTCTCTAAGTTCCTTGGCCTTGGCATCTATCATCTCGTCAGTTACCTGATCCCAAGGAACATCAAAAAACACATTGTTGGCACGGTCATCATTATACATGGCTTTCCAGAAAGTGCCAAAGAAATCTCTGTATTTGTAAATTTTGCTCTTGATGCTGTACCAGGAGAAATGATAAACGGTCGGCAAACCAAAACTCATTTGGTTGAACCATTTCTCATAGTTGGCGAGGGCAGCTGGATCCTTCAAGGAAGCTTGCCTCATGGTCTCGATTTGAGAGTTTATGAAATTGAGATTTGGTACAGGAAGACCCTGGCTCTTGATAATGTAGTCGCAAGTATCCGTGCCGGGCTTTGCGTAAACTAAGCCGTTTACTACTTGTCTGTGAGTAATTGGAATACCGTGTACAATTTCTGGATGTTTTCTGGAAACTCTCCACTTCCACGGATTAATGTCCACCCTAACTTTGTCAGGCCCGCCCCAATACTCCACGACCGGGAGGCACAGTAAGGGAACTTCGTTCAGGCCACCAGCCTGGACAATAAGACTATCTAGAATCTTGCGGTCGGTTCCATGAACTACCTCATCGCAGTCCATCTGCCAAAGATATTCTCCGGTACATTTTTCTCTGGCTGCCTGCTTAAGCACCCCGTCATAAACTCCGTGATTAGGAGCTTTCCAGTCCATCTCCGCGTGATAGACAAATAGCTTACCCTTGTTAGCCTTTTCCATCTTGGTTAGAACTTCCCGGGTGTTGTCGGTCCCGTCAGAGGAGTCCATAACGACCACCTCATCACAAAAGTCAATAAGAGATTGGATGGATTCCCTAAACGGGTAATCCATGGAAATCCCGTTGCGAACTGTCGTGTACCCACTTAATTTTATCATTTCTTCACCTTTGAGACGCAGTTTCGCGTGGTTGTGTATCCTGATAGTTTCATTTTATATCCTTTGGGGCGAATCTTATACAAAAGGTTTCCAAATAGCCGTTTGCCCAATCAGCTGATGTGATTGGTTTTCTATTATAGTGATTCATCAGATAAATGCCCTCAGGGCAATTTTCTTGAAGAAACTTGACTGCCTGTCCAATTTCTGTAAAGAATCTCGTTTGCATCACCTTGTCCCTGTAAACCGGCGTCTCAACGAGTTCCCAAACAAAAGATGGGTCAAATCTCTCGGTTATTTTTTCTAGGTCTTTATTGATTTTCATATTAGTTAAGTTTGGTTTTCGGCAAGTCCTTTGTGGAGAACATGCAACATTTTACCTTCTCGTCGTTTTCGGGAATCTCCACCACCACGAAATGTTCCTGGCCTTCTGGCTTTTCAAACCACCTTGCTGCCACGAAATCATGTTCACAGTCAAATTCCATTTTCGCGTAATTAAAAAACATTTCCTTTGTCAGCTTTTGAAAGGTGAAAGTCACCATTTTTGTTTCTGTGTTCTCGTCATCCTGGACTGCCATTTTTATGGTATCCGGCTCTTTCATGGTTCCAAGAACAGGCAATATTTTCATATATAGTTTTCCTGCCTGTATCCACACAGGTTCCCCGTCAAATGGAATTTTCTCTGGCTGTTTCATGGACAATGCTCTGTCATGTAATAGGGACAGTATTTGCAAGAATTTCTGTTTTTTACAAAGATTTGTTTTTCCACAGAACCAAGCATCCTGTAGGCTGTCTCCAGGGCTTTTTCTATTGCCTTCTCCCCAACTGACACCGGTACGAGTTCTATGTGTTCCCCGGGCTTGGCTGTTCGCTTTAGCAAGACCCAGGCACATCGAACCTTGTCGATGGGAATGTTGTTTGTTTCACACCAGAAATGCTTGTATAGAACAAGCTGCATTTGCTTGATGGGATCTCTTTTCTTTTCCCCGGTCCATCCCCAGCTTGTAGTCTTCCAGTCAATAATCCAATATTGCTGTTCCGTTGTTGGCTCCTTGAAGCGCCTGTCAACCTTTTCACACTCCAACACGCAGTCAATAAATCCCTTAAAATATCTATTGGTCTTCTTTTTGAAGATTTCCTGAAGCTCTACCTCTGCCGAGGTTATTTTAAAGTTCTGGAAGTTGTTCTGTAAAAATCCTGGCAACTCATCAAAAATAGGCTTAACGGAATCAGCCCACTCCTGCGTGTTTCCCTTGAAGCCTGGGATGGCAGAGAGAGTCTCTATCACCTTTTTCCCAGTCACCTCTGGGTCTAGGGTGGCTTGACCAAGAAGATAATTCTCTATGGCCTCGTGGATAAGTCCACCAAACTCAGTGTGCTCGGTTGGTTTATCCAGGTCGATCTTATTGATGTGATGAACCTTGTGACGATGCGAGCAATCTATCCACTCTGCTATTTCAGAGTAAGAGATATGATACTTCGTCGTCGGTAGAGGTTTGCCCTCAAGGATTAATGGTAGTTTTACTTTTTCAGACATTGCAAAGATAGTGTGGGCCATCAAAATGCGAAAGACTTATCGGATTGCCACCTGAATAAAATCTTTTAAATTCTTAATTCGCAGAGGCCCATCAGAAACAGGATACAACTCAGCCTCATAGTGAGAACCAAGCACCATAGGAGGCCTACACCTGTAAATCAAGTATAACTTGCCGTTTTTTAGACTCTTCCAGATGATCATCCCCTAACTCCAAATCTTGCAGTCGCCTTGAAGTCCACAAGATTCCTCGCGTTAGAATAGGACATAGAACTCTGGAGACCACCCTTTATGTGACCTATCACCTGAGCTACGGACTCATCCAAGACATCAAGAACGGTTGAGATACCCTCCGGCGTGGGCAACACGGAGGAGTCCTTAATGGACAGCATGGCATCTCTGCTTGCCATACCACGGTAGACCTTCTTTCCGTTGATACGGGGTCCTGGAGCCTCACAGCAGGCTGCAAAAAGCCTTCCACACATAACCAAGTCAGCCCCAGCACCTAGAGCCTTGGCAATGTCGCCTATCTCCTGTATTCCGCCATCTGCAACCAACACCGGAATCTTGTTGCCGTTATTTTTTTGATTGTTTATCAGAATATGTTTATATTTGGCTCTATTCTTAGGGGAGCAGACCTCGGCCACGGCAGACCACTGAGGTACCGTTACGCCTGTTATGTTCTTTGTGGTGCAGACAGCCCCAGGACCAATTCCCACCTTAACGGCATCTGCGCCCCAGTCAAATAAGTCGAGAGCGCCCTCGGGTGTTGCCACATTCCCGGCCATGATATATGCATATATTCCAAATCGGCCCCGCATCCACCCAATCATGTCCTTCATCATTCTTGAGTGCCCGTGAGCTATGTCGATTATGAAGTTCCTGGCCTTCGCCTTAAAAAAGAGAGCTTCTGCCCTCTCCTGAGAGTCGCTGTTGACTCCTAGAGAAACAAAACACTCACATCCTTCGGCCTTGGTCATCTCAAACTCAAGAATATTCTGTTCGATAGACATGAAGCGATGTATCGCCCCCAGGGCTCCTGCCCTGGACATGGCAATTGCCATCCGTCCGTCCGTTACTGTGTCCATGTTCGCGGATATAACCGGAACCCCCAGACGCAAGACGGGACAATTTTCATCAAAGAGATTATCTTTAAGAGATATACTTGTGTCCACATCTAACCTGGAGGTTACTTCACTGTACTGTGGGTAGATAAAAACGCTCTTATAGTCAAACTATTTAGTTTCATTTAAGTTCATAACCAAGTTCCTTAAGTATTTGTTTATATTCCACCAAGTCATCCACGTAATAGAAATCAGAGTCGTCCCTTGACTTGTCACACAAAAATCCAACAGTAGAAATCTTGCTAAGAACGTATGGCTCGGATTTAACCATTATCTGCGTGGTACCTGTGTTCTCCGTTGCAAGAATCCTGGGCGTGTCAAGAGTGACAACCGTTCCGGGGGGGAACATCTCGTCGAATTTCCAACAAATCTCAAACAGTCTGTTGAGTTCTGCCTGCGAGGTACATGGTCGTCTCATGCTGAAAATGTCATGTATGTATGTTAGGATGCCAGATGGCATCGCCATGGGCTGGACAGAAACAATTTGTTGACTCAGTAGGGTTGGGAAAACTTTCCTTACAAGCGGAAATACAATGTTCTTAAATTTGCCAGGTTTCTTTGTTGGACTCATAGAGAAACGTGCGTCCAAAAATGATCCCCCCTGGTACGAAGGTATCCGACAATTTCTTCAGAAGAGCCACCAAACCACAACTCATCCTTGTGTTGAACGTTATCGTTCAACTCAAGTTCACATCCTATTATCTTCGCCTCGATGACAACTCTTGGACAGGTGTCTAAGTCCAAGGGCTGGAAGACTAAGCCATCACAGACGGCAAGTTCCTTTAGGAACTGCTCATAGCCCATATTTCCCAACACCTTAACGGGCAATCTCTTTTCGGTACACCACTTAATGGTCTCCTGGGTTCCCTTAATCCAGTTTTGTGACCCTTGCACGGCCCATATTTTTATGGGCAGCTTTCCGACCGAGTTCTCGTGAACCTTTTTTAAGGCAACAAGCTGGTCTAAGGTTTCGTCCAAAAATACTGATCCCTGAACGACATGCTTGCCTTCCGGGGCAAAGATAAGAGTTGGCATCCGAGACAGGAAGTGGTCCTTCTGTTTATTTGACATCCAGAATATATGTTCTGCCTTGGAATAAAACTTTTCCACCAAAATACCGTGCGGTCTAAGGATACAGTCACAGGAGTTGCCCCCCGACTGCTTTTGGTGCATGATTTCGGATCTAAACATGCAGTATTTATAGTCATACTCAACGACAGAATATTTGATATTGGACTGGGCAAGGTAGGCAAGTGCCGCCACGTCACACTGCGTAAAGTTGCCAAAGACCCAATACTTATTCGAATATTTTTCTAACATATCCACAGTTAGTGACTGTGAGTGAATCTTGAAAGATTTAACTGGGCACTTACGGATAATTGCCTCCGTAGTCTGTTCTGCTCCACCGGGATAGTCTTGCACAAACATGTCGGCCACAAAAACAACTTGAGTTCCGGGCGGAACAATGAACTCCACTGGAACCCCGTTGAAATGATTCTTTGCTATTGCGGCACCTAAGTTACGGAGATTTGGTTGCTGATCGGTCATCTTTGGTTTCCTCTGTATCCTGATTTTTCTTAATCGGGGTCACCTCTTTTCCGGTACGGAAGACGTAGGTTCGCCCAACGCTATCAGCATACACCTTAACCTTGACCTTGTACGCCATTTCCTTGTCCAGGCCAAACGGCTTGTCATTCCTGTACAAAATCTGTCCAACGCCCATACTGAGGGCATTATCCAGGTCATAAATGCTGATAGTCTGTTCTTCGGTATCGAAATGATATTTGCGGGCAAACTTATCCCAGGCACGTTCCGTTACCTTAAGTTCGTCCTGTCCGATGGAACGCACTTTACACATGGTAGTTTTAAGGCCAAGGATATCCTCAGCCTCAAGAGCGCCCATAAAGTCCCTGGTCCGCTCCTCATCAAACAGCAAGGTGCCATTTTCAAAGTCCTGTTCCTGCTCGGGAGAAATCTGTTCATAGAGTTTGATTTGGGCCATCATCAACTCCTGATTTGACCGCTGACCATTATATTTGAAGTCATCAGGATTATATTTCCTGTCCGTCTCGATGATCTCCTCGCGCTCCTCAAGCAGGGTCATGGGTTGACCATCTGGACCAATAGGACCAGATGCGGTCGAGCCCTCGGTCTCTTCTTCCGTTGCGGTCTCCTCGGTCTCGGGGGCAGTAGTCTCTGGTGTTTCTTCGGCCATTTGAAGTCTCCTGTTAGTGTTATGATCGCACGAACTTATTTCTTGTGCAAGCGGAATATTTACATCCACGTTCCACATATTTGACTTTGCGGTTCTTGTTCTTGAGAACCCAAGAGAACGTAGTTTCTTAGCCAAGAGTTGTGGTTTGTAGGTTGCAAAGTCGGTTATGCCCACAGAAGAATACCACTCCTTGCGAATGTTTGCAACCTGAACAAGGGAAACGAAACTTTTGCCAGGTTTTAGGCAGTCAAAGAAACCAACATCGAGCTTTTCAACGGTGTCAAGATTTAGAGAGGTTCCATTTTTCTTAAGCCACTTTACATAATTTTTATTTACGTTCTCTACCTGGGTGTTGTAAACCGGATATCTCATTACAGAGACCACGATATTTCTAAGTTCCCTGGCGTCGAACGTCTCGGGAGTCTCCAGGTGAGTCTTGTATATATTTGCAAGGCCCATGAGTTCCTCGTAGGAGGCGACACCCTTGGCTCTGTCTGAAGACAGGAGTCGATGTATTGTCACGTTCCTAACACCAAAGGGAATAAGAACCCCGGCCCGAATTGTGCCTCTTATGTTCTTGACTGGCGTCTTGGTCCACCAGTCACTAGTATTTTTATCCACAGCCTGACCGGTGGGCGACTTGTTGACTTTCTTTTTCTTTAGGGATGACCCAGCAAAGGTTTTTTCTGAAATCAAGGAGGAAATTTCACTTGGAAAATCTAAGATTGGCTGAGTTGGTTCACAAAGCAACTCATATGCTTGGCCAGACTTGTGCTTGCTGGGAGGGATAATAACATATCCACCAGTACCTCTGATGTCAACCTTTGAGGCTATTTTAGATACCGAGTTCTTGACCTCGATCGCGGACCAGAACCAATAGTGATAACCACCAGAGCCGGTCTTGTAGGAAAATGTCTTTGGAAGCAAGTCTAAAATCTCATGGTCTTTTTGGTCCACGTCCACGACCACCAAATATTTTCCTGTTTTGGAAGATTTCCTACCGGTAGCAACCGCATAGTTTACGGTCTTATTTTTGGTTATCTTTCTTAGTTTTTCGAGATTATTTGTGGCAAGTTTCTTCCAGCCTACGTTTAAGAACGGATGTTTCCCGGAGGAATTGCACTCAAGTCCCTTTTTGCAAGTACAGCCACCCGTGTCCCTTATGGAGTGAACGGGAAACACGAACAGGTCACAATCGCCCACAAGATAGGATAAAACAACATCTGCTGAAGTCATGTGGGTTAGGTGTAACTTATCTGTAGTCTCTTGTATGGTTTGTTCTAATTGGTAGTGTTCCACTGTGTCAAAATAAACACAACACCAAATTATATTAGGGAAATTACAACAACGTCAGTCGCTCCGGCAGGAGGAGTTCCGACCGAGTAAACATAATTTCCGCCTGAGCGTCCTCTAAAAACCGTCGTCTCCGCCGCTGTCGCTGTGCTAGAGTCCTCCGCGCTGCGCATGCCTACGTCCCCACTTAAAAAATTGCCGCGCGCCCAACGAGACATTATGTTTTGTAGGGGCTGAGCAGACGTAGGAAGAGTGTCTGGTGGTATTAAGATGTCTAAGCTGATAACGGCCATATTTTATCCGTAATTCCTCGTCCAGGTGAACAAAGAACCTGTTCTGCTTGCCCCAACGCCCGGAGCAAAAGCACCTGTCCATGGCGTTGTAATTTTTACGTTCGCTGTAGTAGTTGACCCACCAAAGACCGCCCTGGAAAGATCGCCTGTCACGTCATGTACCTGACAGTCAACCGCATATCTCATAAGTCCAGAATTAAAAGCGCCCATTAGACCAATGTTAGGAGACTCATTTACCCCAACATAAATCGGGAATTCATCAAATTGACCCGTTAGGCTATTTGGCTGAAATGCTGCTGCCAAGAAAGTTGCAAGGGTATTAACGACACCTGTTTTTGAACCAGTTGACATGGCTTGAATGTTGACAGCAACCCCGCCATTTTGGTTTTGAGCAATTCCCGCCAAGTCACCAAAATCAGCAGCTCGCGTGGCGGTGTCTGTATTGGGCTGAGCTGTGCTGTACATGACGAAACCATATTGACCATTTCCAATGCCGGATGAAGTTAAAGAATTTCTAAGCTCTAAGGCACCGACATAAGAAAATGAATAGGTAGAATCTGAAGAGTCATCCGTAAGAGTCACCAAACTATCTCCGTCAAAAATAAAGTGGTAACGCATGGTAGTTGCAGAGCTTAGAACTATTTGACCCATGGTAATCCCATTTGATTTTGAGGCCACACATTGCGGAGCAGTACCACCAAAATCATTGCTTCTCGGTAGGACGAACAAGGTCCTGTCCAGAGCCCCAGAAATCCATCTCGGGGTTCCTGTACTAGAGCCACCATCAGTTATGGGATTCAGGGAACCGCTCCAGGGATTAAAGGAGGTTGTACCAGAAATGCAGAGCGCCGCCTGCATTAAAATTCCTCTATTTGCGGCCGATCCGGCAATGGCATCAACGGCCGATGCATATCCAGAAATTGGCGTATTGAACGTTTGTCTGATGGCACCAGAACTGCCAGACACCACCTGTGTGTATAAATACCATTCCCAATTTCTGGTAGAGCTTGTGGGGAATTTCCAAACCGAGTGTGCCCCGAGTCCAAATGGCAAACTTCCATCAAAATAGGTTCTTGAACTAAAGGAACCAGAGGGAACAATAGTGCCGGAATTCCAGGCTATTAAAACAGCTTGGCCGCTGCCGGTCAAGTGACCCATGAAAGTACAGAAAGTTCTGTAAAATTCATTGCTTAGATTTTCTGCGGTTCCTACGTTTGAGGAGGCGTCTAGTAGTCCGTAATAAGTTTTTGTTGGCATATATTCCAATATTAAATAGAGACAAACATCGAACTTCCCAATATGGCCCGTTGAGATCCGGTTTGAATGTGAACTTGACATTCATAAATGTTAGACCCGGTACCAAAATTAATGGCACTTAGAAGATTTATAGACTGCACCTCAACTGGAGTTTGACTCAGGGTAAACAAGGTGGTGATGCCTGGTCCTCCAATTTCCACATAGGAGGCGGAGGTTAGATTGTAAAGTCTAAGACTTGCCGTAGCGGAGCCGGTTGTTGTACTTAGAACGCCTCTAAGACGAATGTCGGTTGAGCCAACTTCGCTCTGAGAAAGAACAGCCTGACCGGCCACCTGAGGATTGCTTGAGGTAAGGGTAGTGGCGGTGTAGCTGCCAATTGGCACATATGTTCTTACTAGTTTGGCAAGACTTGCACCGGAAACAACTCCGTCGTAAAACACCATCTGGTTTCCAGATTGACTGATGTAATTGGAAGAACTATTTCCAACTCTAAGAACACCAGAAATAGCGACAGAACCACCAAAAGCACTCAAGCGTGTGGTGTTTATGTCTGTCGAAGAAGTCGTTAAGGTACCAGAAACATAAAATCCAAGATCCTTTCCAGGAAAAAGTCCACTGTCAGGATCGGTTGATACATTGAAGAAAATTCTATTGAATTGAGTTAGTTGAAAATTTGAACCAGAAAGAGTTCCGCTTGCATATATGTTGGTAGCCCCTTGGAAATACATTCCTCCGGCTGCTGCTTCTTTGGTATAGTCCGCCAACAGATCACTAAATGCACCAAAACCACCATGACCAGCCGTAAAAGCAATACTGCCACCAGTAAATCCTGAACCACTTGCAGAATTGTTGCCACCCTGACCAGCGTTAAGACTTATGCTGCCGCCAAAATTGTTACCATCGAAAGAAGCGGACAAGGATCCAGCATTACCGGCATAAACGGTGACATTCGCGCCCGCTCCTGCATCAGTATTGTATGCAAGTCCAGCCCCGCCATCCCCGGCAATAATATTGACATCACCTCCAGCGCCAGCGCCAGCGCCACCATCCGCACCAGGCAAGCGCGCGTTGCCACCCAGACCAGCATTTAAAGAGAAAGATCCTCCCATACCAGCCACATTTTGTGACCAGGAATCAGAACCAGAGCCATGTAAAAGGTATATGCTTCCACCATTGCCACTCGCGTCAAGTGGCTGTGAGTTGCCCGAAACTTTTGCTGCAAATCCTGTGGAAAGAACAATATTGCCACCATCCGCACCTGGACCGTCGTCACCTTTAAATCCAGCATTACCGGCATAGACATTAACCGATCCGCCAGAACCAGAGGTAAAAACCATACCTCCTCTGATGGTTAAGTCGTGTTCAAAAAATTGCCCAGTTCCTCGTGCGGTGTCTGCAACTTTAATGAGGGCTCCATCAAATTCAGAGGCAGAACTAAACAAAACACTGTTAGAGTCAATTCTGACAGAAGACGACCCAACAGTAAGAACACCGGAGACTCTTAAAGAGCCACCAAACACAGAAACAGCCCCCCCGGAACCCGAAAGAATAGTTCCAGAAACATAAAGAAATATGTCCGTGCCAATTGACCCAGTGTTAAATTTGGCCGTGTTTATTACGCCGATATTCGGTGTCGTGGTACTATCTGCGCCAATATCATAGAATAGGATCTTGGCCCCAGTACCCGTGGACCCGGAGGATATGAACTTTGCCCCACGAAATTGTGATGCTCTAAAATCTAGTGCCATGGTTTACCCGTTATAAGTATTTCAGTAAAATGCTATGAAGTGAATCAGAGAAGACAATGGAGCAGAAATGTCAATAGTTGCCTGATTGCTGGAAGATGTACCTGTTTGGAGATACACGTCTACGTCCTTCTTTCCCAGTGTGTCCCAGGTGGTGTCCCTGAAGGAGAATGGCGTGCCCGGCAAGGCAGCAAAGGAAGCCGTGTAATAATCCAGGCCACCAGGATTGGCAGACCCGGCCGATGCCGTAATCGAGGCCGTAAACGAGCTTGTGGCAAGGGCTGGATAGCTTGGGGCGTATATGGCGCGGTACCTGATGCTGCCGGTAAATGGGGCAGATAGACCAAAGGTGAAGGAGCCGGTACTGACAGAAAAACCATAAACGTTAAGATTTTCTCCATAAAGAGAAGCACTTTCAACCGAAAGTACAACAATTGGAGCATTTGAGAACGTAAAGTTGAAGGAGCCTGTTTTAGTATCGGCAATACTTGAGAACAAAACCAAACCTTCATCATACTCGGCAACAGAAAATCCCGAACCACTGCTCGCCGCCGTTGTTATACTGCCAGAGGTTAGGCTCTTTATGATGAAATAATCCCTATGTCTAAGGGTCTTATTTAGGTCAAGAGAGTAGGTTACAGAGGTTTGTGGGTCAACGACAGCAACCACTCTTGGCTTGTTGTTTTGATAACCATATACCTTACGCCACAGGTTTTTGCCAGAACCATAACGATTGTTGTTTTCGTCACTCACCTAGGTAAATAGGTATTTCACACAAAGGAAGCGACTATCCCAAAATTTTTGCTGCCAGGGTAGCCAACTCCGAACGTTCTCCCTTTGTAAGGGTGACATGTCCGGCAATTTCGTGTTCCTTAAATCTCTCAATGGCAACCGTCAGACCATTGGAAAGGCTGTCCACATAGGTGTTATCAATCTGTTCTACATCGCCCGTGAGTACAATTTTGGTACCTTCTCCCACCCTGGTCAGGATGGTTTTAAGCTCATGCACATTAAGATTTTGTGCCTCGTCTATGATCATAAAGGCATTTGAAATACTTCTGCCCCTAATGAAGGTCATCGCCTCCACTTCGATCGTCCCGTCCTCAAAGTATATGTTCAGGGCTTCCTCTACGTTCCTGGAACGTTTGCCGCTGTTGCTAATAAGAAACCTGAGATTGTCCTTAATTGGAGCTACCCAGGGTTCCATTTTTTCTTCTATGGTTCCTGGAAGGAACCCAATATCTCTTCCCAATGGTTGAACTGGCCGACAGACCACAAGGCTCTTGTATCTCTTTTTTTCAATAACCTGCTCAAGCCCTGCGGCAATAGAAAGAAGAGTTTTACCACATCCGGCAAGACCAGAAAGAGTTACCAGTTTGACATCTGGGTCTAAAAGCAACTGTAGGGCAAATCTCTGCTCTTTGTTCTTTGCTTCTAGTTTACCTACCTTCATTACATCATCTACGATATAAAGAGGGTCAGCCTTGGAAACATATCTAACAAGACCGGTTTTTCCATCTTGTGTGTTTTTAAGAATAATGAACTGGTTTGGCAATAGTTTTGCCTCGTCTATTTCATCGTCCGTTAGGTCAATAGCCTTGTCCGTATAAAGTGTATCTATGTCAAAGTCTCCCTCAAGAGTTTTAACGCCAGAGTACAATTTAGAAATAGAACTTGTTGCCTGTTGCTTCTTGTAGTCCTCGCACTCAATTCCAAGAACATTGCATTTTATCCGCAAGAGAGTATCTCTCGTTACCAGGATTACTTTTTCGTTTGTATATTTGGCAAGATATCCCTTGCACAGAGTTATAATAGAGTTGTCCCCGGATTCCTTTTCGACGTAAAGTTCTGATGGAAGTGTTTGATTTCTGCTTGGATTAACATCATCTTCCGAAAGAATCCTAAGAGTACCCCCACAGAAAAGCGGAATACCTTCCCTGAGATTTTTGTTGATTCTCGTCAGATCGGAAATTTTTCTAACGGTTTCCCTGGCGTTCCTGCCGACCTCATCTTGTCTGTCCTTGTGTCTGTCCAGTTCCTCAATAACAATGAGAGGTAGAATAATATTGTTTTCCTCAAATGAAAAGAGAGCTTCTGGATCAGAAAGCAGAACATTTGTGTCAACAATAAAAGTTTTCTTACTCATTTAGATGCACTTTTCCCTTCGCGCTTTTGATGGCGCTAACACTCTCAAAACTTCACTCGGCCAACCACTACTCAGATTTTAATTTTCTTTTTGTATTAGGCATTTTTGGTTCTTTGACTTCTTCGATCTTTGCTTCGATGTCTTTTTCGAGGATGGTTTCTTCAAGCAGTATAAGTGCATTTTTAGAAGATTTCTCCTCGGTTGTATTGGGTGCTGTCTCTGTTTTTGCTGTAAACAGTCCATCTGTTCCAATCATAACATTATTAGGATCCAGCCCTTTAAGAATCAAGTCCTGTCTAATTGACTTTTTTGACATGCTTATAAATATTGCCTTACCCAACAAAAAGATCCCATAAGAACTTTACGGCAGCAGACAAAAATCCAGTTAAAGCAAGACCACCAATCCACCAAAACCCCTTACTGAGTTTAATGGATTTTTGCAGGTCCTTATTGTCTTCTCCTGTTATTTTTTGAATGTCCCCTACCTTTTGAGACGTGATAACTGTCGTGTTTTCAATATCACTAAGTCGAGACACAAATTTTTCATCTGAAGTCGCAAGAACCGAAACCTTGTCCGTCAAGGTCTGAATCATGGTTTCGGTTTTTTGAACCTTTGCATAAATTCCGTCCTCTGGATCATAAAGCCTGTCAAGCTTGGATTCTATGCGTTCGTCATTTATTTTATGTGCATCAAAGTCAGAACTCAGCTTTAATTGCATTTTCTTGATTTCGGACACTTCTTCTTCAATACGATCGAATCCGCCATTCAAAACCTTGGCAGAGGCAATTTTATTATTTACCTGGATAAGAAGCTCTTTTATTTGCTCAATTTCAGGATCGGCTGGTTTACCCATTTGAACTCCAAGGAAAGACAACCTTAAATATAAAGAATACAATCATATTTGACATGCCAGACTCAACAACTTACATTGACCGAGAAAAATTTCAAAAAGACATTAGTGGGGCGCTTTCCACACTTTCTGACAAATATAATAAAATCTCATCTCTTTTGACCGAAGACCTGATCTCAATTGACGCAAACACGTTGCATTTGATCGGAAAACTTCTCAAGCCAACCACCCCTCTGGAAAGAGGGTTTTACAAGCTCCTAGGACGCTCCTTGTTGCAGGCTGAGTCCTTGGCTGGTGGATCGGCCATCCTAGGGCTACACTTCTCTGTGGGCCTGCTGAGGAGCTTGTTGATAACAGGAGAGTTAAGAAACCAACCAGACACGGCGCTGTTGAGGGAATATGATGATATTTTGCTTGTTCTGGGTAATATAATCCAAGAAACTTATCAGGTACCAACTATCGAAGACCTTTGGAAACAGATATCGGACACATGTGGGGATGCCCTGGTGGCCAAGGTTGTGTTTGAGGCTATAAAGGTTGCTGGCCTGGAAGGGAAAATCTATATCGAAAACGGCAGGCAGAGCAATTATGTTATTGAAAGAAAAACGGGATACAACTTCAAAACCAAACCTTTCAAGTTCTTTATGGACGCATCCAGCAATTCCTGGGAAAGACAAAACGTTAGAGTTTTGTTGGTTGACGGTGTTCTAGAGCAGGTCTCGGAAATAGATCAACTTTTGAACGGCGCCCTTGCCACAAAGCAGCCGGGGATGATTGTTGCCAGGGGATTCTCGGAGGAGATAGTTGCCACCCTCAAGGCAAATTTCGACAGAGGAATACTTGACATTATACCAGTAAGAATAAACTCTGACTTGGAATCCATCAATATCCTAAATGACATAGCAAGCGTGTGCGGTACCGACATTGTGTCTTCTCTTAAGGGAGAGTTGGTTTGTTTTGTTAAGTGGGAGAACTTACCAAGCATTCAGAAGGTTAGATGCATGACAAACTTAATTTCCATCGAGGAAAACAAGACTAGAAATCAAGTGACCTCTCAGGTAAAACATCTTCTTAGCAAACGACTCGACAATCAAAACCTTGAAGATGTTGTAGCCCTCATTGATGAACGTATCAAGTCCCTTACCTCTGAGTCGGTCATTATCCGACTCCCTACAATAACCGCAATAGAAAATCAAACAGTGAGAACCAAGTTTGACACATGCCTCAGGTCTACTAAGTCCATCTTAAACAATGGTTTGATTACCATGCCGGACGTGGTTAAGAAATTTAAACTTGGGGACAAGGGCACCCCTCTGCGACGTGCGATTCTGTCAAGTCTTGAGGCACTAAAGGAAGATTTCCCAGACAAGGTTTCTTCCTTGTCGGCATTCCTTGCCCTGAACATTTGTGGAAAACAAGCCTTGATGATTTACTCAAGTAACGGCGCTGTCGTTATGGAGGAGTGATCTTCCACCCGGCATCAACAAGCTTCTTTACCTGAGCGACAACGTTTGGATCATTTGGCTGAAGTCCCATGATCGGTGCCATTTGTGCCGCAAGTGCAGTGGGATCTGTTGCTGCTCCCGGCGCTGGTGCTCCCGTACCTGCAAGAGTTTGTTGTCTTGCTCCACCTGGAGGCGCGGCTTGCGAACCTTGGGCTTGACCAGGTGCGGTCGTTTGACCAGCGGGCGCGGCTCCTGCGGCACCCTGAGCGCCTGCGGTACCCTGAGCAGCTTGCGCTGCGGGAGTTCCTGCGGCAATTGGTTGCCCTTGTGGAGTTGTAGCCGGTGGTAATTTAAGTGTGCCCAAACGCTTGAAAAGGTTCGACAGGGACTCGGTAGCCTTCAGTGCCATTGCTGGATCATTTTGTCCAGCCTTGACAACGTTTATAATTTCTGCCGCAATCTCAGTTGGGGCAAGACCAGGCAAGGATCTGGCCTTAAACCAGTTCCCAATTTTTGCCATTATGCCACCCTGGGCTCTGGTCATAAAGGTTTGAAGATTAGTTAATTCCTCATCTGTCATGGCACGGTCAGTTGGAAGAAGTGGTTCAATTTTTGGATAAAGATCCCCAAGCCTATCAAAGAAACTGTACACCATGTTGGCTGTGGCAGCTATCATCTTACCTTTCATTCCAGAAAGAGCACCACCTTTCGTTACAGTGGCGAGCGCCTGGGACTGCAGATTTTGAAGTTGAGTGTTGAGGTTTGAAAGTTCCGGTACTCCCGTTACTATCCCTTGAATCTTTTTGATTCCCTGAATGACCGTGTTCAGTTGCTTTTCATCAACCTCACCAATTTCTTTTAGAAGCTGTTGTTCCTGTTCGGTAAGAACAATGTCTTCATCCAGTTCTTTTGGGTTTGGGCTTGTCGCTGCCTCCATGGCCGGAACAGACGCCTCTGGTACTGGGGATGTGCTTTTTTCAGCAGACACAACAAGAGGAACCTTCTCCACCTGGGTAAGTTTCCTGAAGTCACTTACTGACAAATTTAGAAGTTCATCTGCGATTTGTCTGTAGTTGAGAGAAGGCAAGTCCATGGATCGATACATTCTCTGGAGAATTGCCTGAGATTCCGGGGAAGGAACCAGGGCATGGAGAATAGCTTTCTTTAATCTGTTTGCTTCTGCAAGGTCTTTGAGTGGGGTTGTGGGATTCTCCATGGCCTTCCTAAAAATAGGAAACTCTAACATGACCTTCATGTCCTTGTTGAAGAACCGAGACAGATTGTTGTACATGACAGACAGGTACTTGACCATGTAGGTTGCTGGTTCCTTTATGGACTCTTTTTCCTCGTCCGTCAAACGCAGGCGTCCATCGGAGCGAGTAACCTTTTCGCCCATGGTAATGCGGTTCATCAGTTCTACTGCATCGTCTAGACTCTTCTTGACCTCGGGTACTTTGGAGGCAAAAGGAGCAAAGGTAGAATCAAACTTCATTATTGAACCCTGAAGTCTCTGGAGCGCCTCTCTATTAAAGGTTTCGTTCAAAAGCAATACATTTTCCAGCACCCACTGGACAGCTGCTTCGTTTATCGCTTTATTCTTTTCGGCCTTTTGCCTACTATACTCTTCTCTAAGTGTTAACATTGAATTCCTCTTCAATTTCAGACTAGCTTAGGTAAATAGGCTAGAATATTACAATATGCCCATCGATATAAAACCAACAGGAAAATCACTTAATCTTGAAGATTTAATGCAGCAGCAAAAGCCTGTTTCTTTCCCAAAGGTTAACGTTTCCAGCAAAAAAAACGAGGAAGTCGATCAAGATGCCCCCACGGGAGAAAAAAAGCGAGATAAATTCTACCTGCCAGTCCTTTACATAAATGACCCAACCCAGTGGGAATCCAAACCCCTGAGCGAGCGCCAGCACTTCACCAACGACGTAGCAAAGAAGACTTGTCTGGGAAACTGCTGCGGAGTCGAGGGTTTACGGGCAGGTTGTTGCCAGCTTGACCCAGAAGACCTTGAGCACGTTCTCGGCCCTGTGGACGAGGAGTGGATTAAAAAGACGATAAAGTGGTTCAGGAAGAAAGGAATCAACGTGACAAGGCACGACATCGTGATAGACTATGAGGAAGGCAAACTAATAGGAAGAGCATTCTTTAACGATCACGCGGTTTTCAAAAGCCCAGACAGCTACCCAATTTTAAGGATACAGGCAAATGGGCTCAGGTTTTCTTGTAAGTTTTTAAATGTCCATAATGGCATGTGTACCATCTACGAACAAAGACCAAACATGTGCAGGGATTACTTGTGCTCCTATGTGAAGGCAAACTTTCTAGTCAAGACACACAATCACCCAAATACCTATAAGAAGGTAGATAATAAATAAGTTAAGTCGAGCAAAAAATGACAAAAAATGATAAAACAACTATGACGACCGACGTGTGGGTACAGGGAAATGACCCGAAACAGTACACCATAGAAGAGGTCTTTGCAATCGTTGAGGCCAAAAAAGCCAATCCCGAAACCATTACTCACATAATGGTTGGCACGGACAGCCACTCCTATGGGGCACACTATCACTTTGTCACCGTACTTTGCGTGTGGGACGAGGGTAAGGGCGGAACCTACTTCTATAAGTCTACCCTGGAGCCAAGAAAAACCTTTGCCGGTTCTCAGAAAATGAGACTTCAGGATGAGGTCACCAAGAGCCTTGCCCTTGCCTTTGAGCTTGAGGCCAAGACCGGCATTAAGCCGGAAGTCCACATTGACGCCTCCACACCAGAGAAAAAGGAATTTTCCTCGTCCTTTAGTGATTATCTTAAAGGATATGTACTTTCCTCTGGGTATGATGCAATACTGAAGCCAGAAAGCTTTGTCTCGAATTGTATTGCAGACAGGCACACTCGTAAAAGAGTGAGAGGACGAAAAGGACAAAAACATGGATCGCAAACGACTGGAAACAGCAATTGAACGTCAAACATTTAAGTTCCTAACAATGATAAAGGAATCCGCCTCGGATTCGGTTATGTTGTGGGCAAACAGAAATCGTGTTGACGTGGATGTTGTGCTATTGCAAAAAATCCTAGACCATTATAAGATGGCTATCGAAAACGAATATCTCGGCAAGGTAGATCATTTTATGAAGAATTTGGATGTGGAAATTACGAGGTTCTCGGAGCAAGAAAACCCTTTGCAACTTACCGACGAGTCGAAACCGAAAAGAAAAAACTCCAAAAAGAGCGCCTAAGAATAAATCTTAGATACGCTCTTTTTGTACTTTGCAGTGTCGGCCTGATTGGGATTGGTTTCGGTATAGCGGCATTGGTATTTTTATGAGGGAATGTGTAAAGCACCTGATTCAATGCAAGTGCATCCTCCTTCAATTTAGAAGGATGCCAGATCCACCATTGCACAAATTTATAGCATTTTCTGAGATTGACTCAAATGCCCTTATTGTTCCAAGCCTTGTACAGTGTCCTAACTGTGGAGTTGTCCACAAGGTAAAGGAAGTCGGGCTGAGCGAAATCCTCCGCAAGGAGGAAGCTTCCTCCATGTTGACAATCGAGGAAATTAAAAGCTCCATCCCTAAAAAGATCGTTGACGGTCTTTCTGGCTATCCGCTTGAGTTCCACCAGTGGATGGAACTTAAGTGGGTCATAGACAATGAGCAGTGGGGACGACCCGTGATTTTGACAAAAGACTCAGCAGATGGTCTTGTGTCTGGAAAGTATATTCAGTTAATCAGCGTTGACCTTTGGAAATTTTCTAACTTCTCAAGAGAAGAATTGATTGCGGACAAGACATGACAGAGGACAAAAAACAAGAGCCCGTGGAATTTTTTGAGGACGAGAAGCCAGGGGAGGTTTATATTCGCCCTAATCTCGACATGAAACTCTCAGACCGCCACAAGACCGAGTGTAGAGAAATAGTATCTGAGATAAAGAAATTTGGCATTAACCAAAGACAACTCCTACATCTTATTGACTTGCTCGCCATGGAAGTCGAGAATAATGACGTTATGCGAAATCTCAGGCAAGTAACCCGAGACGCAAGAGAACGTTCCTCGGACACCGAGCCCTCGGGCTTGATTATCCCGGGGAGATAATCTGAAAGCCCGAGTTGGACGTAAGTGCCTGGAGCAACCCCAGATGTATCCACACAAAGGAACTCGTACTCATGTCAATACACTTCCAGCAAACGGTAGTGCCTACGATGCCGACCTGGCCGTCGAATCGTTCCACGCACAATAGACGTACAGGTGCAGTAAGTACCTTGTTGAAATGAAGCATTTCTTTGTTGTGTCCGTCGTGAAACGTCTTAGAAGAGGCAATGAAGCCAACCTCGGACGTTATTAGATCGCCAGGCTTTAGTTTCATGGACTTAATATTTGTTCGGAGGAACTGCGACGATGTGTCTGGCGATGCCGTCTTCCGGGAACGTGTACGTGTATTCACCATAAAGACTGTGTTCGTTTGGGCCTGCTTCCCTATAGTACATCCCTGGGACCGTCTTGTCAAGTTTTGTCTTCAGCTTGGTTCCGTCTGTGTCCAGGAAGTGAATAAAGTGCAGCATGAACTCCCTGTACATGACAGGAGTTTGCCCATGTGGGGTAACTCTACGGAACACTCTCTCAATTCCGGTTGTCATTCTTGGAGTTGGAAGGTTAAATTTATTTGACATATTATTTGTACCTTGGATATCTTGCGTGGTTATTTATGGACTTAAGGAACTGCGCCTGAGCGGCACGCAGGGCTTTCTTGAATTCTTCCTCTGTGGGAACCTCAACGGCATCAAGCTCCTCTGGAGAAAGTGTTTTGAAAATAGACCTTGGAATCTCTTCTGACATGGGGACAGTTTAAGGGATTGGCAAGTAAATGGGCAAGGAAAGGGGTTCTGGGCATCTCCATACCGGGGCATCCACCCAAACCGGAATTCTGTCCCGGAACAAGATTTTGTAAAAAGTAGTCTGAAACTCGTCCCCGCCTATATATTCCCCACCACCCGTAAGAGAATGGGTCACAACCTTTGTCTCCATAAGAGTTCCGACAATTCCCACCAAGGGAAACTTGACATAATTTTCTCCCTTGAGGTCTCGGAAGCTTCTGTAGATATTGGAGTTCCAGTTGTCGAGGAACCAATGCTTCTCTCTTCTGGTTTCCACGATTCCCGGAATGCCGGTGATGAGGTCATTTTCCCTCCACACCAAGGTGTGAAACTCCACATAGTCCTGAGAATATGTTCCACTGCTCCTGAGGATGTCCTCCGGGAATGTACTTGCAAGCCACGCTCTCTTGCGGATATAGTCCTTTTGCCGAATTCCCCCAAGGTCTTTCCTGTCCCAAATTTTGGTGTCAGAAAGATTCTCCTCGTAGTCATCCTTGGTGAGGTCCAACATTCCGTCGATCTCCAAAAAGACATTCAGGCACAATATGGGAAAATACTTGCACTCACAGGAGGCTTTCCTGACCTTAGGGTTCATTATGTCAACAGCCACAAAGCGATCGGTAAGGGACTCAGGGAGAACAAACATCCTGGGATAGGTGTTCCCGGTCGAGGCAAACTGTAGGTCACACTTGACGACCACCAGGTCACCAACCACCGGGGGAATCTCCAGGAGGTCTCCAGGGCCCGGCAATAATCCTCTCTCGTGATCATCCTGCCAGCGGTCCGGGTCCTTGTTTTCTGTGCCAAGGTCATCCCCGCCCAGGCCAAGGGAGGAATGTCCCGGTTCATCCACAGACAAGCCGTGCTCATGGACCGGAATATTTGACTTCGGGTCCACAACATAAGGAAAACGTCTTAATAATTCTTTATTGATTTTACCTACTCCCACAGGTTTATCAACGGCTGCAACAATAAGAGAAGAATTCTCTTTTTCAATTAAACAGTTATATAATTTCGATGACCCATAAGAAAGAAGAGTTCTTGCCTTCGTAACCCATAGGTCCAACTTCAGAGAGCTTCTGACCTTGGGCTGTACCGGTTTCAAATTTCCCTCTTTCTCTTTCTCTCTCTTCCAATCTCTAAATATATTTATCCCAAGTGTTTATAGTCCCAGGCACGCCAGAGTTCATGTTTGTTATAGCCGCAGTATTAACTTTGCTATATTGCCTAATATACGTCCTTGACCCAGGGGATTATTGGGATAAGCCGGGCCAGGACTAACAAAGCCCTAGGGACCCCGCGACCAAAGGGGAGTGTCTCCCGACAGGGGACAAAGCACAGGAGGGCACACAGGTCAGACAGGGCACACAGAGAGAGACAGAGAGCCTAGGGGGGCTTTAGCCCCCGCCGGGGGTGTTTTTCACACACCCCGGCTTAAGAAAATAGGCAGCGCACCCACCCCACACACACACACACGGGGATTTAAGAATGTTGACTCGGGGCTCAAGTGCCCCCGGGGGATGTTGCCCCCCCCCCCGGGGGGGGGGGGGTGGGTGGGCGGGGGAGGGGCGC
>Ga0315277_10000841_pt1 | contig 46916 bp, 29 predicted proteins | sample YL17G05_15_MG_FD_203695 | JGI IMG/M metagenome (GOLD analysis project Ga0315277, IMG submission 203695) | Sediment microbial communities from Yellowstone Lake, YNP, Wyoming, USA - YL17G05_15 | ecosystem: Environmental > Aquatic > Freshwater > Lake > Sediment | place: USA: Wyoming | collected... | reverse complement strand
ACCCATTCAACTCTCAGGAACGCATCGTAGAATCTACCAGGGCGAAAGTCCACTCGATTGTTTTCTGGTCGAAGAACTTTCGCCCCTTGCTGGAAAAAGCCGTTCAATTGACCGGCTGGCCTGCTGTCTTTAACTTTACCCTGAACAGCCCGGAGAGCCTCCTCGAGCCTGGAGTACCTCCGCTCGGTGAGCGGTTAAGGCAGATGCGCGAGCTAATTTCACTTTACGGGGCGCGGGCTGTACGCTGGCGGTTCGACCCGGTGGTCTTTTACCGGAGAGGCGGAAAAATAAGAGAAAATCTCGGTGCTTACGAGTTTCTGCTCGATTTCGCCGCCGGCCTGGGCCTGAAAGCCTGCACTATCTCCTTCATGGATCAGTATCGTAAGATTGCGGCCCGGGAGAAGCTGGTGGAGGATTTCCGCTTCATTTATCCCGGGCCGGAGCTTATGTTGGAAAAGGCCTCCTGGATGGCGGAAAAGGCCGGCGAGAGGGGAATAAAGCTCCTCACCTGCTGCGAATCCGGATTGAGCCGGACCGGGATACCAAACCTAGAAGCCGGCCGCTGCATAGACCATGGACTCCTCACGGAGCTTTACGGGGGCACATTGAGCGGCAAACCTGACAGCGGCCAGCGGAGAAGCGCAGGATGCCTTTGCCAGGAGAGTGTAGATATCGGCAGCTACCATGATCAGCCCTGCCTTTGCGGGTGCCTGTACTGTTATGCCAACCCTGCATCAAGACCTGGTGGTAAAAATAACAAAGGTCAGGATATTCAGCCGGAATAAACAATGAAAAAGGGAGGAATCAAGTGAGCGAGATAATCGACCTGCGCAGCGATACGGTGACTAAGCCCTCAAAGCCGATGAGGCAGGCCATGGCCAGTGCTGAGGTCGGGGACGATGTTTACGGGGAAGACCCGACAGTTAATGCCCTTCAGGAAAAAGCGGCAGAACTTTTCGGCAGGGAGGCGGCGCTCTTTGTACCTTCCGGTTCGATGGGCAACACTATCTGCCTGAATGTCCTGGCCCGGCCTGGCAGCGAAGTGATTTGCGACCGCCTGAGCCATGTATACAACTACGAGCTTTCCTCGATGGCCGTGATCTCAGGACTGCAACCGAGAGTGGTCGACGGGCCGCAGGGTGCGCCGACTCCAGAGCAGGTCGAAGGGGCAATCCATCCCCCGATATATTATATTTCCCCAACAGGTTGCATAAGCCTGGAAAACACGGCCAATATGGCTGGAGGAAGAATTTTCCCACTGGACAGAATAAAAAAAATCCTCGAGTTGGCCGGGAGGCGGGGTATACCGGTACACCTGGACGGGGCGCGTATTTTCAACGCTTCTGTAGCCATGGGAATAGATGTGGCCGAGCTTACCGCAGGCATGGACAGTGTCATGTTCTGCCTTTCCAAAGGCCTGGGAGCACCGGTAGGTTCCATGGTAGTGGGATCAAGGAAGTTTATCGGGGAAGCGCGGCGGGTGCGCAAGCTTCTCGGCGGCGGAATGCGCCAGGCAGGGATCCTGGCCGCTGCCGGCCTCTATGCCCTGGAGAACAACATAACCAGGCTGGCTGAAGACCACCGGAACGCGACCAGGCTGGCCGTGGCGCTCTCCGAAATGAAAGGCCTGGAGGTAAACCCGGAGGAGGTGGAGACAAATATATTTTTCGTACGCACCAAAGAACCGGCTCCCGGTGCGGATGAACTCTGCCGCCGCCTCGGGTCTCTCTCGGTGCGTGTCGATCCGCTGGGCGCCAACCTCACCCGTCTGGTCACCCACCTGGATGTCTCGGCGAAACAGATCGACCAGGCCATAGAAGCTTTCCGCCTGGCACTGAAAGAAGCGAACTGAAAAATTTCATGGCCATTTTTTTGGGGGAATATTTTTTTATAAGGCCAGAAAATTAGCAGTATGACACATGTCGTTGAAATGAAGGAGATATAAACTATAAGGGGCGGCTGTCAGGCCGCCCCTATTGTTTTGGTCAGGAATAAAATCGGGATTTTCTTTCATTGGACCGGGTTTATGCGGATATTGCCGCCCGAGGTCTTAAGGCTTACCAATGGGCCTCCGCTTCCCAGCTTACCCTCGATATGGCTTTGTGAAATTTCGCCACTCAAGGTCAGCGGAAGTTCGGTCAGCACTTTGCCGCCGAAGGTTTTGGCATAGATATTGACTCCGGATTCACGGGGCAGGGCAATGGTTATCCCGCCGCCCGAAGTTTTCAACTCGCAATCCCCGGTAGGAGTTTGGGTAAGCTCGACATCAATATGGCCTCCGCTGGTATATGCCGAGACTTTGCCGGTCAGTTTCGCCACATTGATACTGCCGCCGCTTGTCCCGGCGACTAAAGCACCGGTACAGTTTTCCACCCGGATATGCCCGCCGGAGGTATGCAGGTTGCAGTCGCCATTCAAATCCGCGGCAGTCACTGAACCGCCGGAAGTACTGGCTTCGAGAGGCCCGTTGATTCCGGTGAGCTCGATATGCCCGCCGGAAGTGTACATATTGATCGGACCGGTAATCGACTCGCAGGTGATAGAACCCCCGGAAGTGCGGCCGGTGAGCGTACCCTGGATGTTCCGGCACACGAGATTACCGCCGGAGGTGAAGGTTTCCACGAAACCGGATACAGAGCCGGCTTCGATTTTCCCTCCGCTTGTCTTCAGGTGCGGATTGAATTTATCGGGGACGGAAATCGTGATTTTAAGATGATCCCTGTAACTGTGATCAGTGACCTTGATCAGGCCGAAAAATATTTTTCTCTCTTTCTTTTCAATCCGGATAGCCAGGCTATCTCCCTGTTTGTCGAAAAAGAGGCTGTAATTCTCCTCGATCTCTCTCGGGGATTCTATCTGCACGTAAACATCCCCGCGGGCTGTGCCTTCCAGACTGACACTACCTCCTTCACTGGCCAGCGACAGCGCTCCGCCCGGGCCTATCGGGAAAGTTTTCTCAATTGTATCGGCGAGGCAGAAAGAAAAAGCAGCAGAGCACAAAATTGAAATTATCATAATGTGGAAAATTGGGGATTTTGAGCGCGGCATGGACACCTCACAGTTGGAATAGTGATTATTATATGTATATGGGTTTTAATTTTTTGACGCTGAATACCGAAGAATAGTTTCAAATTTTTTTTGCAGGCTTCAGTCGCGCCCTGCCGAGGCTTATAATCCGGGTTTATTGTGCTTGCCAGAAAAGGGAAACTTTATTAAACTAAAAACTATCAAGATAAATAATTTACCGGAATGCAGGACAACGGAGAGGTGTCCGAGTGGTTGAAGGAGCCGGTCTCGAAAACCGGTGTCGGTTCACGCCGATCCAGGGTTCGAATCCCTGCCTCTCCGCCATTTTATTGCTGCCTGGATGATTGATAATTAAGAAGGTGGGTCTGAAGATAAATAGATAAAGATCGGTAAAGCGGTCGCCTGCGGCGCTTAATGTGTTTCCCCGGTTATTTTCTCCCCCAACTCGACAAAAGCAGCCTGAAGTTTTCTCAATGTTATCCACTGATCCTCGACTGTCACCCGTGAATCCGAACTGATCAACTCCAGTATATCCATTTCTTTTTCATGGCGGGGAATGACATGGCAATGGATATGTTCGATACTCGCCCCGCTGGTTGTACCTACGTTAAATCCTGTATTGAAACCGGTCGGCTGGTAAATATCCTCCAGAGCTTTCATTGACAGTTTCTGCAAGCGGAAAAGGTCTAGAACCTCCTCGGTGCTGAACTGGCGGATATCAGTAAGATGCCTTTTCGGGAAAATCAGCAAGTGCCCGGTACTGTAAGGGTAAAGATTGAGCGTGACTATCATGTGTTCGCTTTTGGTCACCAGCAGGCTGGTTACCCGCTTATCGTCATCCCGCAGGGCGCAGAGAATGCAATTCACCTCAGGCTTTTTCCCGCGCACATAGGAAAGCTTGCCCGGAACTATCAAATACCTTTTTATTCTCATTCAATGACTTTTCCTAATTGTTTCCGCCTGGTATCCGGCTGCCGAAACTGATCACATTGAAATTCATATTCAAATCATTGGTGGTAAAGTTTAAAGTTCTTTCGATATAAAGAGGAATACCTTGATAATAGAGACGCTCCCCTGAACGCTGGACTTTCATTTTTACCCGGCAAAGCACATCCCTTTTACCTGGAACCCAGGCACTTTGGGGGACCCAAGTACTTTCTTTATTTGAAATTATTTCCTCGATTGTTATGGTTACCGGACGGCCTTCCTGCTCTTCTTTAATCCCGTCTTTCAAGAGTGCCACCTGATTTTTGAGAACAGCTCTGAATTCTATAACAACTTCCACCCATTCGATTTGCCTTGGGGCTGGCGCTTTGTCGTTGTACCAGATTATACCTTTCAGGTCAGCCACCGGAAAACGGAAATTATATTCTTTTCCGTATCTTACTATTTCACTAAGGAAGGCCAGCATACCGTTGATCAGTGTGCACTGGAGATCCATCCTGGCCAGGACCTGGAAGTATTTTCGCCCCCGGGCCGCAGGTTCGAGCTCCTCCAACCCGAATGGACAGGGATTTTCATTCACACTCAGCAAGCGGACGATGCGGGCGACGACAGCATTATTGCCGCCATAGACATACATTCCCTCCTGAATCTCCGGCAGGGCGCTCTCCGGAACTATGGGGAAGAATACGTTGAAAGTCAGGGGATTAAATCTCTCATCTTCCCGCAAAATCGAGCCGGCAACTTTCTGGCCATTAAGTACGAAAGTCACCAGTTTTCTGGGTTCAATGGCCACGTTCCGATAAAATAGCTTATCCTCACGAGGCTCGCACAACAGTCTCATTCGTACTGTCAGATTAACCAGATCCCTGTTGCTCAGGGGTGGCCAGACCGGAGTATAAGGGGTATTGTTCATTAGCAATTGCGATTCATCGAAAACCTGAATAACCTGAGCCATTACTCTACCGCTGTCGTCGACTTCTGCCGCTCCAGGTGTTATAAGCCCCATTTGACTTCTTTCCAGGCCGAGGAGCATGACTCCCATTTCCCGTTCCTGATATTTTTTCGGCGGCTCGATAGCCACTCTCCCTAATATATATCCTGTCTTTTCCCTATTCTTGATCCGGAGTTTCAGCGGGCTGCCGGTTTTTAATTCGCTGTACTGCAAGACTATATTCTGGTCGATTTTCTGCAGATTCGCTCTCAGCCTGACTGTCTGGCCGCCCAAATAGGGAACCGCTCCTTTCCAGAAAGGAAGTCGGCTGAGGCTGAGCGTATCTTCGGATTCACTCTCGCGCACTGTCATGGCCTGAGTGATAATCTGGCCTGACGAATCGCTGAATTCATCTCCGGCCCGAACCCTCACCGCCCCGGCTTCCCTGACCGACGGGAAGAAGACATCGACATCCACTGCCCACGGATAAGGCATTATTTTTACCACCGGCCTTTCCTGTGTCACGGTCAGGAAAGTCTCGCTCAAACCTGTTTCATATATAGATTGTCGCCTGAAGACATCCAGAGTTCCGATCTGGACCTCCACAGTGTATTTTCCAGGAGTCAATCCCGGCGGGATTGGAACTATGATTTTCTCTTTTTCTCTCTTGTCGGGAAAAGTCTGGAACTGTTTCGTTTCTCCGGTAAAGTTCTGCGGGATAAGCCTTACATAAGCGGAACTGATAAACCGTTCGTTACGAAGGTTAATTACAAGAGCTCCTCCCTTGTCCGAATAAATCTCCTTGGGAGAAAAATCCAGTAGTTTCGGCACGCCTACTTTTAGGGCAATGTAAGAAGAAATTCCCAGATAAATCAGGATGAGAAGAACTGCCAGTACGATTAAGTCCAAAAGATTAATCAAGCCGAACAAACGGCCTTTTTCATCGATTAGCATTTTCAGCTCCCAGAGAGAATATTTTAAACAGAAAATAATACATGTGTACTATGGAGGAAAAGAATTCTTAACTCACTCAAGAAAAATATATTTTAGTAACTAGAGCTTTTAATACGCCTAAAAAATCACTTAGAAAAAATTAAAACTTTTAACACTATTAAAGCAAATGTCTCTATTATGAATATTTTTGCTTTCTCTTAAATTCTTTATTAACCCATAATGTATAATAAATATTTTCCTGTTAAGTAAGAGTCTCCAGTATGATGGCTAAAGATAAAATAACCAGATTTAAAGAAGAGATGACCATTCTTGTTTGATATTAAGAATATAGATGGTCATTTCGACATGGCAGTTCTTTCCAAAAAGCTGTAACTATTTTCCGGGGAGCAGTTCATAATCTTTTACGGCTAGGGCGACATATATGGAAGAACACAGCGGAACCAGACGGTCGAGACGATTGCAAATACTAGTCAACTTTGAGTAAAGAATAGTGTGGCGGGGCTTCTCGCTTTTAAAAAAAAATAATGGAAGTGTAATGATGAAAAAGTGGAGCAAAAACGAAAATGCACCGCCAAGGCGGAAAAATCTCACATTGTTGATTTCTTTGAAAATCCACAGCATTCGCCGCGGGTTATACTGACGAAAACCGTGAGTCAGGAAGAGAAAAAGCGACCAGAATGATGGGACAATGTGAACCTGAACGCCGCCCGGTTTCAACATGCTGGCAGCTTGGACGACTGCCTGCCTGTCTTGTTCCATATGCTCGAGCACTGTGATTGAAATGATCAGGTCGAAAAGAGCATCTGTGCTGTATGAATTGAAATCCTGTTCGACAAATTCGAAATCGAAAGGACCGCTTTCAACAATTGGGAGATTTTTTCTCCTGCGGACATCTACACCCACATATCTGCCACTATACCCGGAAGTTGCTAAAAGGTTGAGCAGATATCCCGAACCGACGCCGATTTCCAGTATATCAATCCTACCCGGCGGTAGTATAACGGGGAGGTAATTGCGGACAAACCAATTTAGGTGTTTCCTCGACGGACTGTCTGGGCCTTCTTCGACTTCGGGCACGGCTATGAATGCAATATTCAAGGAGCATAAATGGCCGATCACACCACGAAAAAAATTACTTATTAAATAAAGAAACATTCTTTTAAAGTTGAGATTTTCATCTCCAGAAATTTCCCGCATGTAACATTTCCTTTTGAAGTAGAACAAAAGAGCAATTATTCGAAATCTCTATACTCTCATGCGGTTATTCAAGCGTGTACACAGCCCAAAGGGTATTAACGAAAAGGTTGTCGAATTTGCGGCGGGTAAGCATCAGCCGGCCCAGGTAGTAACTTATACTTCTGGCCCCGTAGTATTTATAAATAGTCAGTGTTTTGGCTTTACGGCGAGCCACAGGCTGGCTAACAAGAAAATCCCTCGCCTCGAGAAAGTTGAAAAACCAGCGGTGCCTGTCTGCAGGCGGAGAAAGCGGGAGACCATAAAACTTGCCGCTGGGTTGATCTATTTGACGGATCAGGAACTTAAAATCGCACCAGCAGTTTGGCAAGCTGACAATAACATACTTTCGGGCAACCCTGAACAATTCGGAGAATGCGAAGTGGATGTTTTCCAAATGTTCGAGCACATCACTGCACAGTACCGTGTTGTAAGTCTTGTCGCGTAACGGTACCGATGATCGGTCGAGATCGCATATAATATCTGCGGCATGTGAGATATCAAGACCGCGATAGTTGAAACTTCCAGGTAATTTGAAGTATAATTGTTTTTTATCGCATCCTATATCTAGTAACGGTTCCGCCAGGTAGACGCCGAAATTCTTGACAATAAAAGATGCTTTTTCCTCCCTGTCCCAGTATATTTCATCCAAGGATATATTTTTTTCTAATACTTCCATTTTGTGGCAGCTTATTTTCCAGTATTTGTATGCCGGAGAGTTACGGATCTACCCTTAAAAGTGTCATATTCAATTATAAATCTTCTTTGGCCATTATAATAATATAAGCCTCGATCTGCGAAAAGTTAATACATGGTCTCCATAAAATATTTAGCCATAAATCGGGATAATTTCCTGTCCCCTGTCCCTGAAGATCAAAATGACAGACTCTGAGGGTTGCAAAAATATAGTACACCGGAAGACTTAAATATATTTTTTCTCGGGACACCTGTCTGTGAATATTAACCGAATATCAGGACTTAAGTGGCAAAAGTTTGATATTTCCACTGCTAGTTATGTTAATAGCTTTATAATTCCCCGATGAAAAGGTTGATTCATATATTGCTGGGTGAGCAAACAGATAACTCTGTTTCCATTTCGCTGCTGGATAGGGCCGCAACCCTTAGACACGTGGTGGAGACTGGCTGCTCGGTGGCCAGATTCGGTGACGGGGAAATGTACTTTGCTCTTCACGGGCTTCGTTGGGGATTCAAAGGCATTAATTTCCAGAAGCCTAACCGACACCTCACCCGCATATTGAATGAAATCCTGGAGAGATCAATTGACCGGTTGCTGGTGTGTTACAACAATCAGTTTATGCAGGAAGATAATTATAAAATAGTTCTGGATTATGAGAGAAACCCGTCTAAAGAGTATTCTGAATATCTCTCTATCAAACGGGATAAAGATATCGGAGTGCTTAGGCGGGAGAGACAGCGAAAGATTTATAACCGGCAGTTTGAAACCCTCAGGAAAAAGACCTTTAATCGGCTTTTCGGCGATGCCACTTTTTTCATACTTTGCTTTTACTTCGAAGAGTACATTCAAAACCGCATTTTGGAAATATGTGACCTTTACAGAAAGATGCTGGATGGAAAGAATATACTAATTGTCGCCCCGGAAAAACCGGTACTGGGAGTATCTTTTCGGCAGTTGTGTGAGCAGGGAATAATCCGCAGTCCGGAACGAGTGGAATTTATCTCTATACCGGAGAAAAATTGCTTCGAATACTACGAGCAATTGCTTCTTCGTATCGAGTCCTGCCGTTGGGCGGATACCGTGCTTGTTCAAGCCGGACCCACGGCGACCGTGCTGGCGGAGAAGCTGACCTCCAGTCATGGTATAACTACATATGATGTGGGTACCTGGAACGTATCTTTGCAGAAAGCCGCTCAGATCCACGGCATTACTTTTTAGCCTTTAAAGAAAAGTCATGAGATGAGTGGGAAGACCGGGAATTCTACTTATTCGCCTACCTTAAGGGCCCAGGTTCTGGGCGGAACCAAATGGACCCTAATCTCAAATGTACTGTCTGTACCATCAAGGTTTGCCATTTCCATCATCCTGGTTCGGTATCTTTCCCGGCAGGATTACGGCACTTACCGGATAGTGCTCGATCTAAGTGCCGCAATGATTTATTTGGTTTCTCTGGGCATTCAACATTCGATCAGCCGCTACGTGCCGGAAATGCTGGAAAGAAGGCAATTTTCCTCCATAGTGAGAATGATCGGAGGAATGCTCGGCCTCAGGCTAGTTGTCAACCTGATCCTGTTGACTGTCTTGGCATTGAGCTGGCGAAAGCTCTTCGAATTTTTCAACCTTCCCCTGGTTCTCGCCTCGAGCCTGAGCTTGATTCTGCTTTATATCCTGTTGCAGCGGACAGTAGAAGTTTTCGGCGAATATTTCCACACGGCGTACATGGACCTGCGAACCCAGACCATCCACGATAGCATCAAAGATATAGCTTTCATCTGCGGTATTGTGGCCACCGGACTCTGGAACTGGAGGCTTCAGGGGGTGCTTTGGACTCTGGTGGCCAGTGAACTGGTCGGTCTTGCCGTTTACGGGAGTTCGGCCCTGAAACATGCTTTCAATCTTATGAAATGGCAGGATCGAGAAAGCGCAGAGAAAACGCCTCTACCCATTGGCAGGATAGTTCACTATTCCGGCTACAACATGCTCTATACTTTCAGCGGCTTGGTCGTCGGTGTCAGCATAGACAGCTTCATCGTGGCCAAGTTCATGGGTATGGATCAGGTGGCTCTCTATACGTTCGGCCTCGGTCTGATCATGATGGTTCACTCCCTCAATCCCTTGACTTTTTTCAAACCTATTTTCAACAACATATTCATACGCAAATACACGCAAACCGGAGACAAGACAATTCTCTCCCGCGGAATGGCGTTCAGTGTAAAGTTGGGATTATTCATCGCCTTGCCGGGGCTTGCTGGCGTCTGCCTACTGGCTGACCCGATAATCCGTTACATCTATCGCCCCGACTATCTGATCGCTTTGCCGGTTATATATTTATTCGCGATCATGTTTCTTTTCCGCTGTCTGAATATTATTTTAACCTTCGTGGTCAATACCCTGGAACTAGTAAAGTACTTCACATGGCTGTATATTGCAGGATTGATCAAACTGGCGGCGGCGATCGCCCTTACTTGGCTATGGGGAATCGTGGGTATGGCGATTGCCACCTGCTCCGTCGAGATAATATGGAGTGCCATGTTAGTTTATATTGTGAAGATTAAGGGGGGAATCCCGCTTAAGCTTATGGACCGGTCCTATGCCAGTATCCTCCTGAACACGTCGCTGATGTCGCTTTTCGTGCTGGCGTTGCGGGGATGGATTGGTGGCCTAGTTTCGCTATTTTCCATCGTTGTGGCTGGGATCTGCATTTATTTCGGCCTTTCGCTGGTCAAAAAACCTTTTTGCGCGGATGAGCGCGAGATGGTCAACACTTTCCTGAAACGGAAAATCATGGTCTTCTGATATGCGGCTGCTATTCTTTTTTACATTCGAGATGTCATTGGATAAGTGGTCCAGCGCTGGTCTGATACGTCATGGACTCAAATTTTACAACGAGCTTTGCCGCAACGATATAGAGGTTGATCTGGTCACTTATGGCGGCAGCGAGGAGTACAATTACCAGTACTTGTTCGGCCCCGGACTGGCCGTACACCCGGTTTTTATTGGAGGCCCGAAAAACCCCTGGTTGCGCTTTTTTTTCTCCTGGGTGGTCCCTCTCAGAATGCGCTCATTATTAAAAAAAGCCGATTTGGTCAAGACCCACCAGATGTGGGGAAGCTGGCAGGGCTTAATGGCAAAGCTGCTATTCGGTAAGAAATGGGTCTTACGCGGTGGATTCGAGCATCACCGTTTTCTTATATACCAGAAAGCCTGTCTGCGCGACAGGTTGTTCAGTCGCCTCCTTAGCTGGCTGGGCTACCATCTGGCGGATGCCGTGATCTGGAGCAACGAGGCTGACCGTCGCTGGGCTGTTGACTATTTCGGTCTGCAAGAGGGAGACCCGAGATTCCACGTGATCCCAAATTATGTGGATACCGAAGAGTTCAGGCCCCGCCAGGTCGTTCCGGAAAACAGAAAAATTCTGACCGTCGCCCGCCTGGATCGGCAAAAGAATCTGGAATCTCTCATCCGGGGATTGACCGGAAGTGGTTACCTTCTGGAGTTGGTGGGAGAAGGACCATTGCGGGACGATCTTAAGCTTCTTGCTGAGGATCTGGGTGTCATGGTCAATTTCTGCGGCAGGATTCCGCACGAGGAGATAGCTTCGCGGATGAACGATTCCAAGGTATTCGTTCTCTGTTCCTGGTATGAGGGGCTGTCCTCTGCATTATTGGAGGCCATGGCCTGTGGCATGGCCGTGGTCGGAACTCGTGTACCGGGAATTAAAGAGGTGATAACGGACCAGGAAAACGGCCTACTGGTCGAACCAGAGCCAGGCTCGATCCGGCGCGGGATAGACCGGCTGATGGAAGATAGCGAGTTTTGTAATAAGTTGGGCCGTAACGCCGCCAAATTGATCGAAGATAATTACAGCCTGCGCCGCATCTTGAATCTGGAGATGAATGTATACAACCGGCTGCTGGTTAAAGAGGCTCGGAGCGCCGGAAACCCGGCCTAATACCTCACGGCCAAGTGAAATAGTAATATATTTTAAAAATTTCTTTGGTAATTAGCTTCTCACAATATATTCTCTCATTTCAAGCGACTGAGATACGATTCCTTTGACATCATTACCGGAGCGGGACTTCAATGGTTCTAAAAGGCAAAAAAATTCTAATCACTGGGGGAGCCGGATTTATCGGCAGTCATCTTGCCGAAAAAATACTATGGACTTTGCAGCCTGCCAGTGTGTTAGTTTTTGATAATTTTTGTGCCTCCAGGCACACCAATATCGAACATTTGTTGGCGGATGACAGGTTCGAGCTGGTAACGGGGGACATCCGCGACTATGATGTGCTCGAGCCGCTGATGGAACGCTGCGAAATAGTCTTCCACCTGGCCGCATCCAAGCTTGTTGTCTCCGCACAGCGACCAAGGCTTGACCTTGAAACCAACATCATCGGCGTTTTCAACATTTTGCAACTCGCCAGAAAGTACAACAGGCACCTGCTCTATACCTCTACCGGTTCTGTGCTCGGCTCCTCGGATATTCCGATGGACGAGGAATATTCCTGCAATCCAACAACTTTGTACGGTATTTCAAAACTTACTGCTGAGAAATATTGCAAGTTTTTCCACCGTGAGTACGGATTGCCGGTGACCATCCTGCGCTATTTCCATGTCTTTGGACCGCGGCAGGACTATTCGGGTGGTGCGGGAGTTGTCAGCATATTCCTCTCCAGAGTGCTTGATAACCAGCCGACGGTAGTTTACGGTTCCGGGGAGCAGGTAAGATGTTTTACTTTCGTGGAGGACGCCGTGGATGCCACGCTTATGGTGATGGAGAAAGAAGAAACAGTGGGAGAGCTTTACAATGTAGCCTCCGATAAACGGGTACCTGTCAAGCAACTCGCCCGAATTATCATAGAAAAATACGGCCGTCCCGGGATGCAGATTGAATACGGTCCTGCCCGGCCTGGAGAGAATCTGAAACCTATCCCCGATACTAGAAAAATCGAGAAACTGGGCTGGCGGGCTAAAATTAGTTTCGAGCAGGGACTCGAGAAGACCCGCCAATGGATCATCGAGTTAAGGAAGAAGCAGGCTTAAAATTAGCCATTACAGTCGAACCAGACTAAGCGGAGACAATCAGGAAGATGTCGGAGCGACCTCTTGCCAGTATAATAATTCCCGTCTTCAACCAGGAGTTTTATGTGGAGCAGGCCATATGCTCCGTGCTGGCTCAAAGCTACCCGCGGATCGAGCTGCTCCTGATAGATGATGCATCCACTGACAGGACTGCGGAAATTCTCGCCCGTTTTGAAGATGCTCCCCGAGTCAAGATCTTCCGTAACGAAAACAACCTCGGCTTTCCACGTACCTGCAACCTTGGCTACAGCTTGGTGAAGGGTGATTTTCTGGCAATAATCGCTGGGGATGATACTTATGAACCACGGTTTCTGGAAAAGTGCATTGAGGAGCTGATCGAACATCCGGATGCCGCTTTCGCTTACACCCGAATATCCCTGATGGATCGGGAAGGGAGGAAAAAACCTCGCATGAGGGACAGGATCGTGCATCGCCACGATTTTTTTGGCTACGAATTCGACAATATCATTCGTTGGATTAATCCGATTCCCCACGGCGCCTCCGTAGTGCGGAAAAGTTGTGTCGAGGAACTCGGAGCCTATGACCCGGGGCTGTCCGCCGGTCATGATTGGGAATTTTGGATCAGGCTGTCGCGCAGATATCCATCGGTCTTCATCAACGAGCACCTGATGAACTACAGAGTTCATGAAGGAAACATAACCAAAAAAAGAGCCAGCAAGGGTGAGCGCGAGTACCACCTTTTGGCTTTGCTCGACCGCGTTTATTCAATGGACGATCTCTCGGAAGAGCTGCGCAGAGATAAAAATGAGATATACGCTCGAGCTTACCTGGATATCGCCGAGGGATACCGGGAAGTCGGCGAGCAGAAAAAAATGAGACTCTTCCTGTGGCGAGCCGTCTCCCTCTGTAAAAAGCCGGCTCTTTATCTGCCTTATCGACGGCTGCTTGCCAGTTTATTCCTTCCGCTTAGTTTTTTTTGTTGAGAATTTTGAATATCAATAATTGATGTATTTCCGATGAATGAAGGTTGCTTTCAATCGAAAGATACATTTTTGGAGGTAAACCAATGGTTCTGGTTACCGGCGCAGCGGGATTTATCGGCTACCATGTTTCCGAAAAGTTACTCGGACTGGGGTATGAAGTAACAGGTATTGATAACATAAACAATTATTATTCCCCCAAACTCAAATGGGCCCGTATACAAAGATTGATGGCGTTTCCTTCTTTTAAGTTTTGCCAGGTGGATTTATGTGACGCGGAAGGAATGAAGGATATCTTCAAAAAATATGATTTCAAAATAGTCATTCATCTTGCTGCACAGGTCGGGGTGCGCTATTCACTTGAGAATCCCATCATATTTCAGCAAACTAACATTGAAGGGTTCCTAAATATTCTTGAGCTTTGCTGTCATTCCAAAATACAAAACTTAATCTATGCCTCCTCTTCATCGGTCTATGGCCAAAACAAGAAATTGCCTTTCAGCGAAAACGATCCGCTGGAAGGACAAATATCTATTTACGGCGTGACCAAGCGCACAAATGAGCTTATGGCGCACTGTTACTCCTGCCTTTACGGGATCAATACCACAGGGTTGCGCTTTTTTACTGCTTACGGCCCTTGGGGCAGGCCGGATATGGCGATATTCAAGTTTACGGATGCGATTTTAAAAGGAAGCCCGCTCAATGTTTTCAATAACGGCAAGATGAAGCGGGATTTTACTTACATTGATGATATTGTAGAAGGTGTGATAGCCTGCCTGAAGCATCCCTTTCAATATGAAATTATCAATCTGGGCAACAATAGCTGTATAGAACTTTTATATATTATCGAGTATCTCGAACATGCGCTAGGAAAAAAAGCTGAAAAAATCTTGCTGCCGATCCAACCCGGCGATTGCCCGATAACCTATGCGGATATAAGCAAAGCCGGAAAACTCCTTGATTTCAAGCCTAAGACAAATATCGAGGAAGGATTGAAACGGTTTATCGAATGGTATTTATCTTATTTGCGTTCAGGGTCTTGAGACAATCTCCTTGCCGCTCAGGTTTTCGATACTCACCCGGAATCCCGAGGGTACGCTAATGCGGAAGGCGATATTCTCTCCTTCTTTCCACCATTTAAGATATATTTCCCCCTCTGAAATGGGCAGGCGGCCTTCGCACCAGTTCAATTCCAGGCTTGAAAACCTCAGCTTGACCTCTTTTTTGACAATATCCACCTGATAAATTCCCAGCACATCGCGAAAGAGAACATGGGCCACATGTGAACCGAAACCATGATTGCAGCTGGCCCGGGCTCCCTCGAACTCCCACAGGGTGCCAGTACGCTCCGCCATTCCCAGGTAATAATCAATGGATTCTTCGAGGACCTGGCCCGAGAAACCGGCCTGGGAAAGCACTTCCAGCCGCAGAACATTGCCGATAAAAGGACGTGATTGGAAAATCTCGGGATATGCTCCGGTGAGCTTCCGTTTCGGCCCGAATCTTTCTTTCAATACCCTCCATAATTCGGGATAGCTCTCCGGGGTTGCGGTCTTGAGGAAAAAAGCATAATACTGGCAGACTTCACTGCGGTTTCTGGTTGGAGCAAGTTTCCCCAATTTTCTTATCGCATTATCCACGAAAAAATCTCCATCGAAAGATTGCCTCCTGATCACCTCGCGCACCTTTTCCGCCTCGGCGATAAAAAGGGGAAGGTTGTACATCCGGCCGGCAGCCTCAAGAGCGGCGGCATAAAGCATGTTGGTGGGATAATTGACATCCTGGACAAAATCATTCGCTTCCGACCACTCGATGAATATCCAGCTCTCGAGTTTTTCCAGAAGGCCATCCCCGTTCCTGAATTTCCGGAAATAGTCAAAAAGCTGCATGACTCTCGGCCTTGCGGCTTCCAGCATGTTTCGATCTCCGCTCCGGTTGAAATATTCTTCGAGTTCGAGCACAAACCATAAAGCCCAGTTAGGGATGAATATGCCGCGGTTATGGTCAGCAGGATAACACATGGGCAGCATACCCTTGGGTAGATAAGCGAAACTGTCCGGCAGGAGGTAGTTTTCGAGGAAATTATTTTCCACCAAGGTGTTACCACAGAGATCGACGGCGGCGCGGGCGGTAAAATAACTGTCGCAAAGCCAGCCTGCCCTTTCCCGGGAGGGACAGTCCATGAAAATGTCCAGAGCGTTCTGGCGGAACGTTTCCCGGGCGGCGGCGAAAAGGGTATCGAGCCGCTGGTCAGCGGCCGCAAAAAAGGCCCTCTGCGCTTCAGGATTGACATACTCCCGCAGGTGGATGTTTTCTATCCCACATTCTCCTTTGAGGACAATAAATTTCAAATAACGCATTGTATAAGGCTCTATAGACTCTATTTCGTATTCACCGGGCTCGATTTCATAACTGATTATGTTCACGCAGTTCAGACGTTTGAAATCGACATCGCCATTGGAGAGGATTTCGTCGAAAACAACAAACAGCCTGGTATTTTTTCTGGCTGTTACTTTTGCCCCGACAAACCCGGTCAGATTTGTCCCCAGGTCTACGATATGATATGAATTAGCTGCCAGATTGATCTTTACCGGCCCTTCGAGCGGCTGGTCAATGTCTCGTTCTTTTATCGCAGCGGTTTTCTGAAGCTCTATGGAGGGTATCGTTTCCAGCTCCCGCTCCCGGAATCCGCCAAGATCAGGGCCGATCTGGGTGAGAGAGCGGTCTTTCCAGATTTCCTCAGGTTCCACTCCAGTCTTGATTTTCCCGCTCGAGACATCCCGTACAGGCTGGCGGAGATGGAATTCAGGGTAAGGAACCCGGCGCTGGAGAAGTCTCTTTTCCGGAAATACAGAGCAAGCCGCGGCGCCCTGAGGCGCCGGGCAAACTTTTCGCCAGTTGTCAAAGCCGGGTTTCAGGCGGTAGATCTCGGTAAAAGTGCGCTGAAAACTGTAACGCGGCACTTTCTGCACCCGTTCTTTGAGGATATAAGCGGCAAAAGATGATCTCTCCGCCCCGGTCGCCGCAAGAACTTCATTGCCGGAGACAATTTCGGCCTGAAGGAAAGACGGCTGATCTAGAAGATAATAACTGTTGATATTGTAGCCGCATGCCTCCACGGCCAGGACATTGACTCCTGGCTCAAGGCTTCCGGAGAGATCCCATTCATCCACACGGTAATAGCCGTGGGGCCCTCGCGCCGGGCCGTATCCCTGGAAATTCCCGTTCAAATAAAAACGGTACAGAGAGGATGCCGTAAGCCGTAAAACCACTTTCCCGGAATTCGGGACCTTGAACTCCGCCCGGAAACCCGCAGTCAGGTTTTTCTCCTTCTCCCTGCCTGCCGGCCAGGCAGGCTTTCCGGCAAGAAAAAAGCCGGCAGCCAGGTTCCCCTTTATGAAAAAAGACAAGAAAAGAATAAGCGGTATAAGCCTGGTCACTATTTCCTCCTCTCCTATAACTGTGTCATCAGCTAAAATTCGGCCACTTGACAAAACCCGCCCCATGAATCTAGAATTACCCTATATTTTAAAAAGGGCCTCCAAGTGTTTTTATCAACTGTAAATAACTACGACTAATAATCCCTTCTCCCGGGATGTTCTGCCCCGGGGTAGTAAGTCTCGCTCGAACTCTTCCCCACCGGAACAGGTCCCAAAAACAAAAATAACTCACTTTCCCAGTATACGAAATATTTCACCTGTTTCTAAAGGAGTAAAGGACATGAAAAGAATAATTAAGGTACTTTTTAAATTGGCCGACTAAATATTCCACTCCAAATTTCAAAAGGACCCCTGCCGATGACTCTTAAGGAACAATTGCTCGAGTTGAGCAAGACATTTCCGGCCCCGCTCGAGGAAAATAAAGATGGAACACTGTCGCTGGAGTTCGTAGTTGCCGAAAGGAAATCCTTCCTTGCCAGGAAAAAGCTCCTCTATCGCTGCCGCCTGAGGCTTGACGACCAGGAAAGAGCAGTAAAATTTTTCGAAATTCTGAAAGAGAGCGGTTTCGGACTTAGTGGTGGAGGGGCTGGTGATCTCGAACCAGGTTTCTCATTCAAGAAAGAAACTTATAAAATGTCAGGCAAAGAAAGGGAGGGAACCATAGAAGAATCGTCCAGGCTTTTCGGTAAAGAGTACAAATATTCTTTCGATTACTCCACAATAAGAAACAGTATTAAAAAAGCCGCTGAAGAAACGGGTTATTCATTTTCCCTGTATCTCCGGGAAAAATCAGTCTAAGACCAAGAAAAACCCGCCCTGGCCGGAAAGTCAAGCATTATGAGTCATAATTTTTCCGCAAATTACGGCTCAGCGGCAGCATTAAAATTACAGTAACATTTTTTGACCTTATTCGTTCAAAAATGACAAGTGCCAGGTTGAAACTCGTAATTGCCCGGAAAGATTAAGAAACAAGCTTTAATCTTTTCTTTAAATTGTGCAGAACGACTGTCCGAAATTGTATATTAGACTTGACTTTTTATTGACATAGGGTGGTTTTTACCTTATACTAATACGGACGAGAAACCTATTAATTATTTTGTTCATATTTTATCAAAAAAAATAAATCCGCTTTTATTTAAGAAAATCTTAAATGTTTGTGGCAAAATTTGTAGTCAATTGTGCCTGATTATGATTTGATGGACCATATTTCGGTTGTTTATGATCCGAACGAAGAACTTTGTGCGGTTTATGGGGTATTGAAATACATAGTAGATTAAACCATAAGATAAGAGTTGGAGATTAAGTTAGATGAACGATTATGTGGTGGCTACGCTGGTCGGTTTTTCGTTCGGAAATTTGTGGATGTGCGCACTGCTCGTATTCTCCCTTCAGACAACTAACAGATCTACCTGCGCCGGTTATCTGGTAGGCAGGATTCTGGCCATTATTGCGCTTTCGGTGGTTATTGCCGAGGTGGGCAAGATGGTTTTTGTTTCCCAAAGCCTGCTTAATATCCTGTCCGGGCTGCTCTTAATCGGTTTAAGCGCTTACCTTGCCTCGATACATATGTTCCACTGGGTACCTCCCTGGAAGAATTCCCGTCCGCCGCATAAGACTGACGAGGAGAATTGCGATCATGACTGCACGACCTGTCCGACTCAGGGACACCCGGAATATATGAGCGCCTGCGATTCCTGTGCGGACAAGAAGATTTGCGCTGCCGAGGAAACCGAGGTCGAGCCGCTGACCAGACAGGCCAGGGTGGTCTGGAAACGGGATGTCAAGGAGAAGAAGCTCAGCGGTTTTGGCCTGGGTATGAGTATTGGGGCGGTAAGAGGAGCCTCTCTTTGCAGCAAGATGGTGGTACTGGTACCCACACTGCTCAGCGTTTCAATTATCAAAGCTTTTGGGCTGGGATTTATATTCAGCCTTTCCTCGACAATTTATCCCCTGGTCGGGTTTATTTTTGGCGAATTTGCGCTCAAGCTGATCAAGTACAAAGTCTGGCTTTTCGGGATAAGCTGTGTACTTATGGCTCTGGTCGGGATAAGATACCTTTACAAAGGGATTTTGCTTTAAATTTAGTAATAAGTCGTTTTCTATTTTCAGTGATATATAGTTTGGAGTTATATCCAATGAGCTGATAAATGGCCGAAATTATTCTTCCTGATGAAAACCTCCGCCAATCTCTACTGATGCACGTAATCTTTCCCCCGAAAAATGTTTCCTATTATTTTAAAGAAGACATCTGACTGACCACTTTAACTGATGAAAGGTTGAGGTTTGATACCAAAGGGCAAAAAACTATTCAGAATTTTTTTCCTGTGCTCGCTTATCGCCAGCCTGGCTATCCTAAGCACCTGCTCCAGCCGGAACAAGCAAAGTAAGAACCAGGTCGTTGCCAAAGTCATTCGCCGGGATTTCTCTTCTACTGTTCTGGCTACCGGGGTAGTCACTGCCCAGGTCGGAGCGGAAGTCCGTGTCGGCTCCAGGGTTTCCGGAAAAGTGGAACGGCTGTTGAGTAAAGTAGGCGACATGGTGAAAAAGGGAGACATTATTGCCGAGCTCGAAAAGGACGATGTCCGTGCTGTAGTGGAACAGCGGAAAGCGGAATTGGCGATGGCCGAAAGCAAGCTTTCCGGGCTGGAGAAACTCTTCCCCCGCGAAGTGGAAAAGGCCGAGGCTGATGTCGCGAAGTGGCGGGCTACGGTTTTTCTGGCTCAGAAGGATCTGGAGCGCAAAAAAGATTTGCTGAAAGAGGATCTTACTTCGCAGCAGGATATGGAACGCGCCCAGGAGGTGCTCTCGGTTTCCGAGGCCGAGCTGGTCACCGCGGAAAAGACTCTGGAATTGACCATAACCCAGTATACAGAGGATATCAAGGTAGCGGGGATGGATGTGGAAAGAGCGAAAGCCGCACTGGCCAGCGCAAAAGCCCAACTGGCTTATACCACCATTAACGCCTCGATCTCCGGGGTTATCGGCTCGGTCTCCACCCAGGAGGGCGAGACCGTAGCCGCTGGCTTCAACGCCCCGACCTTTGTGACCATTATCGACCTTGACCGCCTTCAGGTTGATGCTTATGTGGACGAAGTCGATATCGGCAAGGTAAAGCTCGGCCAGCAGGCGATTTTTACTGTGGATGCTTTCCCGGCCCTGGACTTCCAGGGAAAGGTAAAAGCGATCTATCCCAAAGCTATTATCCAGGATAACGTGGTGAATTACGATGTCGTGGTCGAAATAATCCAGTCCTCCGAGGGCTTGCTTCGTCCGGCGATGACCGCCAGCGTGACTATCATGCTCGAAGGCCGCTCGAATGTTCTGGCCATCCCGGCAAAAGCGGTCAAAAGGGAACGGGGCAAAAATGTGGTTTATATTCCTGCGGATGGGAAGGCTGAAAGGCGGGAGATAAAAGTGGGCTTTCAGGATGGCGAATGGATCGAGGTGGTAGCCGGACTGGAAGAAGGCCAGTCGGTGATCGTGGAAAGCCCATCCCCGGAAAACGAGAGAATGTGAGAGGAAATCATGATTGAACTGGAAAGTATCGAGAAGACCTACCAGAGCCAGGAAGTCACTACTCGTGTCCTGCGGGGTATTTCGTTCCGGATCGAGGACGGAGAATACGTGGCGGTCATGGGGCCATCCGGCAGCGGGAAGACCACCCTGCTTAATATCCTGGGCTGCCTGGATAAACCTACTGCCGGGCACTACCGTTTCGAAGGCACGGATATGGTGAATCTGGACGATAACGATCTGTCGCGGATCAGGAACCGCAAGATAGGTTTTGTTTTCCAGCTCTTCCATCTTCTTGAACGCACCAGTTCGTTAAAAAATGTCATGCTGCCGCTTCTTTATGCCGAGAAGTATCCCGAGGATGCCGACCAGCGCGCCCGGAAGGCCCTCGAGGAGGTGGGACTGAGCCAGCGGATACTATATAAGCCGAACGAGCTCTCCGGGGGGGAGCAGCAGCGGGTAGCTATCGCCCGGGCTTTGATCAACAATCCGTCCCTTATCCTGGCCGATGAGCCTACGGGAAACCTGGACAGCCGGAGCGGCGCCGAGGTCCTGGCAGTGTTCCAGCGCCTGCACGAGCAGGGACGGACAATAGTGCTGGTCACCCATGACCGGTCGGTGGCCGAGCATGCCGGCCGGATTCTCGAGCTCAGCGACGGGTTAATTGTCAGGGAAGAAAAGATCGCCAGGCCCCGGGACGCCCGTGCTGAGGCCGCCAGTCAAGCCGCAGCGGAGGAAGATCGATGAGAGACTGGGGAATAGTCCGGGAAGGCATGCGTGCCCTGAGTGTCCACAAGCTGCGCACCTTTTTCATGATGGCGGGTACCCTGGTCGGTATCGGCGGACTGATCGTAGTTATGGCTATCGGCAGGGGCACCGGAGAGAAAGTGATGAAGCGGGTCAATAATTTCGGCCCCAGGGCGATTATGGTCTATGCCGGGGGCGGCAAGGAAATGGGCCCGCCCGATATGACAGTTACCACGCTGACTCTTGAAGATGCCGAGGCCATTCGCGGGGCAATCGGCCGGATCTCGATAATTTCTCCCATGGCCTGGAACACACGGATGAGCCTGAAGCGCGAAGCCAGCCAGATCCGCTCCGTGGTCTGGGGTGTCGAGCCGAACTGGCACGAGGCTTATGAATGGTACACATCCGCCGGGGAGGGAATTTCCGCAGAGGATGTAGCCACTCTGGCCCGGGTCTGCCTGATCGGCAAGACAGTGAAGGAAGAGCTTTTCGGAAATGAAAATCCCCTGGATGGGCGGATTTTCGTGAACAAAGTGGGGCTGACAGTCAAGGGTGTGCTGGAGGAGAGGGGCACAAGCCCCGGCGGGGGAGATTTCGACAACCGTATCATCCTGCCTATCACCACTGCCATGCGCCGCGTGCTGAACGTGGAACACCTGGGCGCAATCCGGCTCATTACCGAGGACACGCGTTACATGTCCGGTCAGGTCGAGGCTTTGCAGCAACTAATGCGCCAGCGCCACCATATAATTCCCCCTCAGGAGGATGACTTCCGGATCATCACCTCCATAGTAGTCGCCAACCTGGCCAGGGGTATCTCCCGCACTCTTTCCATCCTCCTTTTCGCCCTGGTCGCTCTCAGTCTGGTCATCGGGGGAGTGGTGATGATGAATATCCTGCTGATATCGGTCGGCGAAAGGACAAGGGAGATAGGCCTGAGACGGGCATTAGGGGCGTCCAGAAAAGATATTTTCATCCAGTTTCTTACTGAATCCCTGGCGGTGACCCTGCTGGGTATGATACTGGGCTCCCTTCTGGGGTGGAGCGCAAGCCTCGTTCTGGCGCAGAGCACGCGGATACCGGTCGTTGTCTCCTGGCAGTCTTTTGCAGCAGCGGTCTCCTCCTCTCTCCTTATCGGCGTTTTCTTTGGAGTCCAACCCGCACGTAAAGCAGCCAGGCTTCACCCTGTGGATGCATTAAGATGAAGTTATCTGGAAATGTTGTCCTTTCTGTGGAAATATTGGCAGCGCACAAGCTCCGAACCCTGCTCAGTATTCTAGGCATCATTGTCGGCGTTGGGGCTGTAATTTTGATGGTGTCGATCGGGAAGGGAGCAGAGAAGCGGATTGTGAAGCTGATCCGTAATATGGGGACCAACCTGGTGGTGGTCAATGCCGGGCAGACCAGGATCATTGCCGGCAGGCAGCGCCAGATAGAAAATGTGACCACGCTCCTTGCCGGGGATGCCGAAGCCATTGTCCGGGACTGCCCGTCCGCAGCCGGTGCCGCTCCGGCAATAGTGAGAAAAAGTGTCGCCCGCTGGGAAGCGGAGAACTACAATGCCTCGGTACTGGGTATAACCAGGTCGGGTTTTTCTCTGAGGAACCTGACCCTAGTCTCCGGGCGGATTTTCGACGAGGAAGAGGATCGGGCCAGGCGCCGCGTGGCCGTGGTAGGGCCGACAGTGGTGGAAAACCTGTTTCTCGGGAAAAACCCGATCGGCCTTAAGTTCCGTATCAACCGCGTGCCGTTCGAAGTGATCGGGATGACTGCTCCTAAAGGTACGGATATCAACGGCATGGATCTCGACGACATTGTCGTTGTTCCTCTCGGAACAGCCATGCGCCGCCTGTTCAATGTCACCTATGTGCAGACTATTTATGTCCAGGCGCGCAGCGCCGGCCTGCTCGACAGGGTCGAGAATGAAATCACCCTGCTGCTTGAGCAAAGGCACAGGCTGAGGAACAGACCCGATGATTTCACTATCCAGAACCAGGCCACTCTGCTGGCTACCGAAAAGGAGACAACCAGTTCCATGACCGCCCTGATCGGCAGTGTGGCCGCCATATCCCTTCTGGTCGGGGGAGTAGGGATACTGGCAGTGATGCTGATTTCGGTGCGGGAGAGGGCTAGGGAGATCGGCTTGAGAAGGGCCGTGGGGGCTTGCCGACTGGATATACGCAACCAGTTCCTGGTGGAATCAAGTCTTCTTGCCGGCGCAGGGGGAATTTTAGGAGTGATCTTTGGCATCCTTACCGCCCTGGCGGTCTCGGCATTCGGTTACTGGGAGACTGTTATTTCCTGGCCGGCAGTGGGATACGGATTCGCCTTCTCCGTTTCAGTCGGACTCATTTTCGGCATCTATCCCGCTGTCCGCGCTGCGAATCTCGAGCCGATACAGGCGCTAAGAACCGAATAAAAATAATAATTCAGGGGTAAAATAAAGCGTGAAAAAATAAGAAACTTTTGAGATTTTAAAGGGCTTTTTAAAATAAAAATAATATATTATAATAATTTGGCGGGGACTATTAATACGGTCCAGATAATGGCCGAATCGAGAGGGAATTAATGGCTCGTCGTCGCGGTAAAAATGTTATCAGCACTTTTAAACTGTGCCTTGCTTTCTCTTTATTATTCGGTCTGTCCTTTCTCGAAGCGGACAGCCGTCACCTGGTGTTTGTCATGCCGGAAAAAGCCGTTTATAAGGAGGATTTCAACGGGGATGGTTCTGTCAATGCGCTGGATGTTATCTATCTGGCAATGATGTGTATCCACAATCCGGCAGATACTCTCTGTGACTATAACAAGGATGGCGTCTCCAACATACTGGATGCGGTTCAACTCCTGGTGAATATCAAGTCCGGGCATCTTATCCCGATCATTCCAGAGGTTCCACCGGATACCACAAAACCGGACACCACTAAGCCCGACACTACCAAGCCGGATTCCACTATCAAGACCTACTCAATCAGCGGCTATGTTTTCTGCGCAAACGGGCTAGTGACCGGTGCGAAGATAATGCTGATTTCAGCGGAAGGAATCACTTTAGTCACGACTCAGAGTGAGGAAGGGTATTATTCCTTCCAGGTTCCCAGCGGAAGTTATATGATCGAGCCGGTGCAGGTCGCCGGATACGTGTTCAGTCCCCCGTTATTCAACTTAATAGTCAAGAGCGACATGCAATTTATCAACTTTTTTGTCTACGGCATCGAATCTTTACCTCTCGGATAAAGCAGGATTCCTTATCGACTTTTTTCAACTATCCGGCAGAGCCTCTTAACGCCCTTCTATAGACACATCCCGGCCCACATTGCGGCCCAGCTCGGATAATGCCACATGGTAATCAAAGATCGAGTTGATATAATTTACCTCGGCCTGGCTGAAATCCGCCTGGGCTTTGCGCAGCTCGACCATGCTCGATGTTCCCAACTGGTAAAGCCGCCTTTCCAGCTTGAGCGACTGCTCGGCTTTGTCTCTGCTGTCGGCCAATCCAAGATGGCGCTTATATTGGCGGAGGAGTTCCAGGTAACTCACTCTGACATTGCGCTCCACGGAAAGAGTGGTTTTGGCAAGCTGGAATTTGAGCGAGTTGACAGTGACTTCGGCTGAGCGGTTTTCCTGGAAGCGAAGGAACCCGTCCAGAATGTTCCAGCTGGCAGTGAAAGTGACCTGCCGCCCGCGTTGATAATCCGGCATAATGATAATCCCCGACTCGTTGCGGGATAAGCCCCAGGTGGCCTTTAACACAGGCAGGTAAGCCAGACGCCCCATCCACAGGTTACCCTCTCCCTGTTTGATTTGCATTTGCAGGCTTTCCAGGTCGGGGTGCTTTTCCAGGGACTCCTTGACCAAACCATCGACATCGAAATGGGGCTCGCGAATCTCGAATTCCCCAGCCAGAGTGAAACCGCTGCCCAGCCCGCCGCCTACGACCTGATCCAGGTCCATCTTCGTTGCGATCACCAGGTTTTCGTATTCCAGGATTAACAGCTCCTGATCCTGAAGGTCAATCTGGGCCTGGAGAACATCCAGTTTGGTGACTTCGCCCAGGGAGTGCCGGGTCTCAGCCCTGCGGAGCTGTTCCTTTAATTGATCAGCCTGATCCCGGGCCGCCTGAAGCAGTTTATCCTGCCTGAGCACGTTGAAATAGGCGGAACGGACTGCATTCACCAGGTTAAGTTCCGAGCCTCTAAGCTCGCTACGCCGGGCGCTTCGCAGGTAATATGCGTTTCTCAGGCCGAAATACTGCCTGGCCTGGCTGAATACGGTCAGACTGAGCCCGAGAGTGCCGTAGCTGGATTTGCTGGTCCTCGAGCGGTAGCTCGTAGCGCCCTGCGGACTGGTAATTGGAAAGGCGGTTTCACTCTCGCTGAAACCATAGGTTAAGGACATGTTGGGTACAAACTGGCCCCAGGCGACTAGAATATCGCCCCAGGTATCTCTCAGCGCCTCGCGTGATATGTTGTGGTCCGGGTTTCTTTTCAGCGCCAGGTCTATGCACTCATCCAGGGTGAGAGAGGAAGAAGGAACCGGTTTCGCCTTTTTGGAAGAGCGCTTGCCCAGTGGGAATAATGCGGAAAGGTTGTAATCATGGTAAAACGGGAAAGGGGAATCAAGCAATTTACCTGCGGGAGTGTCAGCGGCAAAGAGAGAATTAACCGCTCCCGCGAGAATGATTATCCATATAGAATGAAGAAACATCCTTAATCCACGCCACGTTGATAGTCCGATCATGGAAACTTCCTCCTCCTGGAATTGGCCGGCTGGCAAGGGAAAGTCCCGGCACTCCTTAGGGAATATTATACACACGTTCAGGGCTGGTAGAAACACCGGCACGACATAAAGAATATAATTTGGCAGCGGTGATATCGACAAGCTTGCTTAATTTTCATCCGGGCGCACTTTTGACTTTTGTAAGTGTACTATAAAAAACAAGGCAAAGACGGCCTTGAAAAATTAATTTTTTTGTAACCGGAAGGAAGGATTTATTGTCTTAATATAATCGGTACAATAATTACAGATTGCTGAGAAATTATACACTCGAAACAAATTTCAAGTTCGGGAATATAAATATTAAATCCTTTTGCGCGCAAAGACCGTCCCAATAAAAAAAAGCCGGACACCAAAGAGCCTGTTCCTGATAAAACTGTGCATATGAACCAAGAAAAATGAGTTTTCTTTCCGATGCCCGGCTGATAAATCATGTTCTCATATTCGGCAGCAGCTTCCAAAGGCTCAATTGGATAATGGGAAACTACTGACATCTTTGATCCGCAAGCGTAATTTCAGTACTGCCGGGATAACCGATTTTCAGACAGCATTTTCTAATTATAGCAGGGAACAAACGGCTATTTATGGTGTTGAGGATTTTTCTTGGATAATTGATTGCTGAAATGTATTCTTTTCGGATTATAAAATCCAGGCAGTCAATAACGGGTCGTAAAAGAATGATTGCTGAATATATTTTACTCTCCGTACTGGAAAAACGACAACTCCAGCCGCGCGGAAAAGTGGATGAAAATCAACATTAGAGATCTGACCAAGACATACCATGGCGACATTCAAGCCTTGAAAGACATCGACCTGGAAATCGAAAACGGTATTTTCGGATTGCTAGGGCCTAACGGCGCGGGCAAGACCACGCTGATGCGCATCATGGCCACTCTCCTTGCCCCTACATCAGGGTCGGTGAAATACGATGACCTGGATATCAAGAAAAACCGCAAGGCAATACGAACCATGCTCGGCTATCTGCCGCAGGGATTCAGCAACTTTTCCAGACTGACCACCCTGGAGTTCCTCGATTATTCGGCACGGCTCGCCGGCCTCAGGAGCGGCCGGGAGAGGGATCAAGCGGTGGATCAAATGTTGGAGACAGTCGGCCTTTTCGAGGCCAGGGACAGGCTCGCCAACAGGCTTTCCGGAGGGATGAAGCGCAGGCTGGGGATCGCCCAGGCGCTGATCGGAAAGCCCAAGGTCCTGATAGTGGATGAGCCTACTACGGGCCTCGATCCGGAGGAACGCCTGCGTTTCCGCAACCTCATGGCAGAGATGAGCCATGGGGAAATCATAATCATTCTCTCCACGCATATTGTAGGCGATATTTCCAGTTCCTGCACCAGTATGGCCATGCTGAACGGTGGAAAGCTAGTCTTCAACGGTTCGCCGGACAAGCTGACAGAACAGGCCAGGGGCCATGTCTGGTTGATCCAGGCACCGGACAGAGATCTGGAAGTGATTAAGGAAAAATATCCGGTTATTTCCACTGTGCCCTCGGAGAACGGCTGGGAGGTGCAGGTGGTGGGCGATAAACTGGACGGCTTCCCTGCTGAACCGCTGGAACCGAATCTCGAGCACGCCTATGTTTATTATCTTGAATACGTACTCGGAGAGAGGTGGCAGGAAGCTGATGAATGATTCGGGGCAGGAATAGCGCAGCACTTTGTCCCAAGGTTTCCAGCAGTTGTGCCAGTATAAAAAATAATTAAAAAGTGAGCGTTAATCATGATCTCACTGTATGTTATTCTGACTGTGGCCCGCTATGAGGCCAAAGTTCTTTTCCGGAGCTGGTTTTTCAGGATTTTTTCCATACTGGCCCTGGTAATCATAGTTCTCCTGGATGTGAGCTTATTCGCCCTGCCCATGTCCTCGAGGTGGATTTTCTACGGCCTGAGCTCCTCTATTCCTTACCTCAATCTCCTGCTTCTCAATGTGGCCCAGGCGATTATCGGGGTGTTCATGGCCTCCGATTTCCTGAAATTCGACCGCAAGCTGGATACTACCGAGGTCATTTATATGCGTTCGATGACCAACGCCGATTATGTCCTGGGTAAGATGCTGGGAGTGCTGGCCATTTTCGGAATGCTTAATATATTGGTCCTGGTCATTGCGCTCGTTTTCAATATTTTCTTTACCGACGTGCCTGTAACTGCCGCCGCTTACTTTTTCTATCCGCTCCTGATCAGCCTGCCCACACTGATCTTCATTTTCGGTCTTACCTTTTTAGTGATGGTGACCCTGAAAAGCCAGGCGGTTACTTTTATCATCCTCTTAGGTTACATTGCCGGCACCCTTTTCTTTCTGAGCCAGAAATTCCATTATCTTTTCGATTACATGACCTTCAATGTTCCCCTGATGTATTCCGACTTTGTCGGTTTCGGTAATCTGACCCCAGTCCTTACCCATCGCGGTATTTATTTCCTCCTGGGAGTCGCCTCTGTTTCCATCACTATTCTTTTCCTTAAGCGTCTCCCCCAATCGCGTATCATGAACAAGGTGTCCCTGATTATCGCTATACTTTCTGTCTGCGGAGCTTTATTTCTGGGACACGCCTATATAGCGGATATCGAGCAGTGCAAGGCCTTAAGGGAAAAGATGGCGGCGCTGAATAAAGAATCATCCGCTGTGCCAAAAGTATCTATCGACACTTGCAGCATCAGTCTCAGCCATGAAAATAAAGAGATCGAGGTGGAAGCACATCTGCTGTTCACCAATAAAACAAACCGGACGATCGAGCGTTACCTTTTCAGTCTCAACCCGGGGCTTGCGGTAAAGAAAATAGAGCGGAACGGGAAAGACATCCCTTTTACCCGGAATCTGCATCTCCTCTATGTCAAGCCGCCCGAGCATCTCCAGCCCGGTGCCGCCGATTCATTGACCGTTTTCTATAAGGGCGGTATCGATGATGAGGCTTGTTATCTGGATATCGATGATAAAACCCGTGAGGCAGGCTACAGGTTGACTTTTTATAATATCAGTAAACGGGCCGGTTTCATAACCCCCGATTATGTCCTGCTCACGCCCGAAACCTTATGGTATCCGAGAGCCGGTATACCGGAGGGCGCAGCTTACCCGCAAATGGGCTCGACTGATTTTATAAAATTCACGCTTCAGGTAAAAACACATCCGGGTCTGAAAGCTGTCTCCCAGGGAGCGGTTACAGAGAAAGAAGGGGGGGAATTTTTATTTCGCCCCGAGCTTCTCCTGCCCAGGCTCTCCCTGGCCATCGGTAAATATGAATCCCGCTCGGTAACAATAGACAGCGTGGACTACAGCATCTATTTTCTCAAAGGCCACGATTTCTTTTCCAAATTTTTCAACGAAGCGCAAGATACACTGCCCGGACTTATCCGCAGGGCCAGGAGGGATTTCGAGAACGATATCGGCCTTAATTATCCATACCACCGATTGTCTCTTGTCGAGACGCCCATCCAATTCTATGCCTATTCCCGGATATGGACCCAGGGCAGGGAGACATCCCAGCCGGAACAGATATTCATGCCGGAAAAAGGATTATTGCTTCCCGTCGACTTCAAATTGATGAATTACTGGATGAGCCGCAGGTCACATGGGGGACAAAACCAGATGACCCCTTTGGAAGTCCAGATGAATCTTTTCCAGCGTTTTTTCAATTCGGTTATCCGAGAGGGTGACTTGCCGTTTCGAAATATGCGTGCCTTCCGCCAGTCCCAGGCCGGATCTTTTTCCCTGCAAAACCTCGTTATTTCAATCATGGATACAGAGAACGGCGATTACTCGGTGTTTCCCCTCTTTTATTCCCATATCCACCATTTCACCTCTGAGAAATGGCCGATTTTCAATACGGCTATGGAATTCTATCTGAGGAACAGATTGGTGACCCCAAGGCCCATGTTTGGCAGATTTTTCTGGGGCCCTTCCGCTGCGGAACTGGCTAATTTCGACCTGATGAAGCAGTCACTGGCTGAGATACTCGCCGATCCGAAATCCAAGGATAAAGAAAGAATGCAGGATATCCTCAGAAACAAGTGCATTTCTCTTTTCGCACTTCTGGAAAACAAGCTGGGAAAAGAAACGCTGGCTAACTTCCTGAAAGATTATTTTAACTCCCATGAATTTATCGACATTCCGGTAGGTGATTTCCTCGCTGAACTGAAAAACCGTTTCGGGCTTGAGCTCGAGCCGCATTTCGAGTCCTGGCTCGAGGAGAAGAAGCTTCCCGGATTCATAGTCACCGATCTGGATTCTTATGAAATCCTGGACCAGGAACGGACACGATACCAGGTGGTTTTTAAAGTCGCTAATCCCGAGACTGTGGATGGTCTGATCGAAGTGAAATTCAGGACGGAAAGAACTTTCAGGGAAGGCCCGGGCTTTGACAGAGGCGATAACGATCAGCAAAACACCCGGTTGATCTATATCCCGGCCAGCCAGAAAAAGGAGATCGGCATAGTGCTCGATAAAATGCCCACTCAGATGACCATTAGCACCTTCATTTCCCAGAACCTGCCCTCGGTTATTGAAAGGCAATTCGGGAAAATGGAGGCCAGGAAGAAAGAGAAGCCTTTTGAAGGGGAGAAAGTTTTGAATGAACCGCTGGTGCCGGCCAGTCCGGGAACGATTGTCGTGGATAACGAGGATCGCGGCTTCGAGGTGCGCATGGCAGCAGCGGAGGGATACCTGAAGAAGCTTTTGAGCCCCAGCAACGGCAACGATGGGGAATTTATCGGCATCTGGCTGTGGAACCTCCCCAAACGCTGGCGGGCGACAACGTATAACGATTTCTACGGAACCTACAGGCACAGCGCTTATTATATCAAGTCCGGGGATGGCGGGAACAGAGTATCCTGGAAGGCCGAGCTGCCGGAAAGCGGCAGGTACGATGTCTATAACTATGTCACCAATATCCAATCCCCCTGGATGCACGGCCACGGCCACGGAGACGACGACGCCCTGGTAAAGGATCTTAATTTCACTATACGCCACGATGACGGTGTGGAAGAGGTGAAACTGGACAATGACGGGGTCCAGGCGGGCTGGAACCTCCTGAATACCTATTACTTTTCCAAAGGCCCGGCGGTAGTGGAATTATCTGACAAGTCGAAAGGGCGGATTGTTTGCGCCGATGCCGTCAAATGGGTGGAACACAAATAAACACCAAAAAGTGGGGAAGTTTTTCTTATACAGCATAAATTTTCTATTCCTGCCTGGGCGGGATGTATCACCTTGTGCCAAACTCTTCCCGTCCAGAGCGCTAAACGAAATACCGCCGGGCGGGTGCGGAAAGATAATTTTAAACATGGGGTGTAGCCGTTATGAAGCGCTGCGAGCGTGAAACCATCGTTATGAATACAATGCTGATCTTTTTTCTTTTCCTTGCTCTCGGAGCGCAATCTTCCCTGGCCCAAATGAGCCTGACCCTGGATCAGGCCCTGAATATCGCCATGGAAAACAGCCCAACTATCAGGCGCACCATGCTCGATCTCGAGCGCTCGAGCGAACTGCTCAAGGCACAGCAGGCAGCCCTGAAATCGAATTTCAGCCTGACCCTGAACCCGGTTAATTACAGCCAGGACCGAACTTTCAACCAGTTCCTGTCCGCCTGGGGCTCCAATAAAACCAAAGAATCAAACACTACCTTCACTATTTCCCAGCCGATAAAGCAAACCGATGCCACCCTGACTCTAATCAACAGGTTCAGATGGCAGGATTCTTACAGCGGATACAATAGTATCCGCAATAAAGCCTATAACAATAACATCTATCTGCGATTCGTCCAGCCTATATTCACTTATAACCGGACCCAGCTTCAGATCCGCAGCCTGGAACTCGACCTCGAAAGGACCAAGCTCAACTTTTTGATCCAGAGACTGCTCCTGGAGCGCCAGGTGGCTCAAATCTTTTTCAATGTTTACGAAAGTAAAATGAGTCTGGATATCGCCATCGAGGAGCAGCGGAACCAGGAAGCCAGCTATCAGATCATCAAGAACAAGGTGGATGCCGGCCTGTCCGCACTCGAAGAACTGTACCAGGCAGAGCTGAACCTGGCCACCAGCAAGTCCACAGTCCAGAACCGTCAGGTGACCATGGAAAACGCTCTGGACAATTTGAAGCAGGTGATCGGGGTTCCTATAGCCGAAGAAGTAGCTGTGGATGCCGATATCGCCTATAAGCCGGTGGAGGTCAATCTGGACAAAGCCATGGACACAGGTCTTAAATACAGGATGGAACTTCGTCTTAACGACATCAGTATCGAGACAGCACAGGAGGATTTGATCCGAGTTTCGGCCCAGAACGAGTTCAAAGGGAGTATTACGGTTTCCTATGGTATAACGGGTACGGATGAGCAGTTCACCCGTCTTTACGATAAGCCTACAAAATCGCAGACATACGGCCTGTCTTTCGATATTCCCCTCTGGGACTGGGGCGAAAAAAAATCGCGGATCAAAGCCTCCAAGGCCTCGATCGAGAGTGCAAGACTCTCCCTGGCCGATGAAAAGATCAGTATCGCTATCGGAGTAAGGCAGGCTTATCGGGCTTTAAATAATCTGGTCAGCCAGATCGAGATCGCCCGCCAGAATGTGCGCAACGCCGAATTGACTTATTCAATCAACCTGGAACGCTATAAGAACGGCGACCTGACCAGCATGGATCTGAATCTCTTTCAGAGCCAGCTTTCACAGAAAAAATGAGCCTGATTCAAGCATTGATCGATTTCAAGCTGGCCCTGCTGGATTTGAAGATTGAATCACTGTGGGACTTCGAGAAAAACCAGCCCGTGATCAGCCAGAAACAGGATTGACTCGGATTATAACCTTATAAACTGAAAATATGGTTTTAAAATCATTTAAGAACTCTTAAATATTCCAAGGAGATATTCGTGAAACGTTATCTGGTAGCAGCGAGCCTCTTTCTTTTGATCACGGCCTGCAGCGGCCCCGATACACGGGTAGAGACCACCGTGGAAGTTCCGGTTGCGGTGAAAGAAGTCGATCTGAAGCCAATCGAGGAGTTTGTAGTGACCACAGGGACAACTATGGCCACTAAAGATGCCCTCCTTAAGTCCGAGGCTTCCGGCTATTACCGTCTGGCTGTCAATCCGCAAAGTTCCCGTCTTTTCGCTCTCGGCGACAAGGTTACCAAGGATCAGGTGATTATCTACCTGGATAACCCGGAACAGGAGAGCAACATCAAGATTGAATCCTTCAAACTCAACCAGGAAACCATGAAGAGGGAGTACGAAAAACAAAAGTCGATCTACGAAAAGGGCGGGGTCACTGAACGCGATCTTAAGACCGCTGAGCGCAACATGATCGATGCCAGATACAGTTATGAGAACGCTAAGATTCAACTGACCAAGCTCAGGATTTGTGCGCCGTTTGACGGGATAATTATCGACCTCCCTTATTACACACAGGGAGTGAAAATCCCCGCCAACACCGATATTGTCCATATCATGAATTATTCTCTTCTTAACATGGAAGTCAACCTGCCGGGTAATATTCTGGGAAAAGTGACTGCAGACCAGCCGGTGCGCGTGATGAACTATACCCTGCCGGATGTAAAACTCAACGGAAAGATAACCCAGGTTTCCCCGGCCCTGGATCCCTCGACGCGTACTTTCAAAGCTACAGTGGATATCGATAACCCCGACTGGCTCCTGAGGCCCGGCATGTTCGTCAAGGCGGAAATTATCACCGCCCATCGTGACAGCGCTATTGTAATTCCCAAAGACATAATCCTCACCCGGCAGAATCGTAAAATAGTCTTCGTTGTCGACCGGGGTATAGCCGAGGAGCGTACGATCACTATCGGCCTTGAGAATCCGGATGAGTTGGAGGCTGTTGAAGGTTTGAAAGTAAAAGAACGCCTCATTATCAGCGGATTCGAAACCCTGAGGAACCGTTCGAGAGTGAAAATAACCCAGTGAGCGCTTAAAGAAGCGGATAAGCGCCTTACCCTGTTTCGGCTGTCCGGAGGAAAAGCGGCAGCTTATGTTCAGTCGGTTTGAAAATTGTCCAGAGCAGGAATAACTATTCAACGTTTTAGCCCGGCCGGAAAAGATGAAAAGCATTGTCCAGTTCGCCGTGAAATATCCGATAACAATCCTTATGCTTGTCCTTGCCGTGCTTCTTCTCGGGATCATTTCCTTCAATAAATTAGGAATGGATCTTTTCCCGGACATGAGGAATCCGCGAATTTATGTGGAGCTAAAAGCCGGCGAGCGTCCTCCAGAGGAAATCGAGAAGCAGTATGTCCAGAACATCGAGGCCCTGGCCAGCAGTCAGAAAGGCGTGGCGCAGGTCTCCTCGGTTTCGCGGGTCGGTTCCGCCCAGGTTACTGTGGAGTACGCCTGGGGCACCAACATGGATGAGGCATTTCTCGACTTGCAGAAGAGTTTGCTCGATTTGAAACAGAACAGCGAAATCGACGAGTTGACTATCACCCAGCACGATCCCAACGCCGCACCCATTATTTTGCTTGGCCTCTCCAATCCCCAGATCACTGACATGGATGAGCTGCGGAAAGTTGCCGATTTGCATATCCGCAACGAACTGATCCGCCTGGAAGGCATAGCCGATGTCAGGCTTCTCGGCCAGGAGGAGAAAGAGGTGGTTGTGGAGACCGACGAGTACCTGCTTAAGGCTTTCGGCCTTACTCCAACCTCTTTAGCCTCCCGCATTACGGAATATAACCGCAATATCTCCGGCGGATCTATAGTGGAAATGGGAACCAAATATGTCATTAAAGGAATAAGCCAGTTTGGTTCCCTGGAAGATATCACCAATGTGGTGGTGACCAGCAGGGCGCCTGACATTTCCCCCGGGTCGATGTCCGACACATCAGGTGTGGAAATGATCCCTGTCCGCCTGACAGATGTGGCGAAAATCCGTATGGAAAACAAAAAACCCGAGAACATTGTGCGGGTGGACCAGAAGCGCTGCGTGGGACTGGCTGTTTACAAGGAAACCAAGTATAACACTGTGAAAGCCGTATCCGAGTTCATGAAGACACTGGAGACAATCAGGAAAGGGCTCCCCGGTTACGAAATTAAAGTGATTCAGAACAAAGGGGAATTTATCACTCAGGCCATCGATGAAGTAAAAGAGGCTGCTCTGGCGGGTATTCTTCTCGCAGTATTAGTGCTTTACGTTTTTCTCAGACGTATTGGTGTCACAGCCATCATCTCCGCCGCCATTCCCATATCCATAGTGGCTACTTTCAACCTGATGTATTTCAATAACTTGACCCTGAATATCATGACTTTGGGAGGTTTGGCTCTTGGCGCCGGGATGCTGGTCGATAATGCGATTGTGGTCATGGAAAACATCACCCGCAACCTTGAACAGCACCTCCCGCTGAAAGAGGCCACTGTTCTCGGCACGACCCAGGTCAGCGGAGCGATCACTGCCTCGACCTTGACTACGATCGTGGTCTTCCTGCCCATAGTCTACCTTCGCAGCTCAGCAGGAGAGCTTTTCAAAGACCAGGCCTGGACAGTGACTTTTTCGCTGCTATCTTCTCTTGTCGTGGCTATCCTGGTCATCCCTATGCTCAGCATGCGTTTTCTCAGGAAGGATTCCGCAGCTCCTCCGCGGACAGGCTCGATAAGGTTTACCGGCTATTCCGGATTCCTCAGACGGGTATTAGAGGTAAAAGTCCCGGTTATTATCGGTGCTGCGGTTCTGGTCGCTGGATCGATAATGCTCATTCCTTTAATAGGCAGCGAGTTCATCCCTAAAACTGATCTTAACGATTTTTCAATCGAGCTCAGGCTCCCGGAGGGCACGGAACTGTACCGCACCGAGGGTGTGGTGGCCGGAATAGAGCAAAAGATCGGCAGCCGGCTTGGGTCCGATATCGAGACGATATACAGTGTCACCGGGCCGTCTACAGAGTCAACTGAGGGCACTAGCTCGATTCTGGAGGATGAAAACACAGCCAGGATAAAAGTCATCCTCAGAAAAGATCACCGGCTGCCGTCGGATTCCGTTTTCTCAGTTGCAGCCAGCCTGCTCTCTGATATCCCCGACCTCGAATCCAGAATCTATCAGGAACAGACTGTACTGGATCTGACACTCGGAGAGGAGACGGCTCCGGTAGTCATTGAAATACAAGGTGAGGATCTGGGCAAGATTCAGGAGCTTACCGGGGAAGCTAAAAACAGGATTCTGGCCCTCGATGAGATTTACAACGTGGAGACCAGCTTCGAAAAGGGGCGCCCGGAAATCAATATCGTGATAGACCGGGTCAGAGCGGGTTTCTATAATGTCGGTATCGATAATATGAGCACGCAGCTTCAAACTGTGCTCATGGGGACAGATGCCGGAAAATGGGAAACTGAGGGAGAGCTTAAGAACATTACTATCAAAATGCCGCGCATGGAGGTGAGCCAGTTGGAAAATATCACTTTCCAGAGCGGCGGCAAGGAAATCGGTCTTTATGAAATAGCGGACATTCAAACCTCGCGCGCCCCGAACGAGATTTTCCGCCGCAATCAGGTACGGGTGGGTAAAATTACCGCCAATCTCAAAAGCGGCATTCCCTTGGATCACGCAGCACAGAAAATAAGAGCGGCAATCAGCGATGTGCCGTTCCCTCCCGAATACCGTTACGACATTACCGGTGAAGAGCAGAGACGAAGTGAGTCTTTCCAGAACCTGAAATTCGCGCTTATCCTTTCCCTTGTCCTGGTCTACATGGTTCTGGCTGCGCAGTTCGAGTCTCTGGTGCACCCATTGACTATAATTCTTTCCATACCTCTGGCTGTTGTCGGGGCAGTAGTCATCTTTTTCATCCTGGGTAAATCGTTCAACATTATGGCTTTTATCGGAATTATCATGCTGGGAGGTATAGCGGTTAACAATGCTATTATCCTGGTCGATGCTATCGGCCAGCTCAGGAGAGAAGGGCTTTCCAGGCGGGAGGCGATTATCGAAGCCGGCCAGCGCCGGATAAGGCCGATTCTAATGACCAGTCTGACCACTATCCTGGGCCTCCTGCCGCTGACAATCGGTTTCGGCGAAGGTGCCGTTTTGCGTGCACCCATGGCCCTGGCGGTTATGGGCGGGCTGACTACCTCCACCCTGTTGACCTTGGTGGTCATCCCCTGCGTGTATGAAGTAATGGATCAATTAAGGGAGATCTTTTCCCGGAAATGAAAACATCAAGGGCGGGACACACCCCTCCCCCATATCGCCATATTTTATACATAGCGCCATAAATTTTAGCGCGTACCGACATTTTCTTGAATTTATTGATAACCATTTATCTTTCAGTAGTCAGGAGACTGGAGGCTGAAATTAGAATTCTAGAGTATAAGATTTCTTTTTCATTCTTTCTTCTGACTCCTGACTTCTGACTCCTGACTTCTATCTGATATTTGTGCGGAATTAGCAGCTATTATTCTTAGATTTTATCCGCAATTATTTTAATCGCTAAATACAGATAAGCACCAGACAAATGGACCTCATTCGGTTTATCATCCAGCGCAAGACCATGGTCAGCATGTTTTTTGTCGGTCTCTGCCTGCTCGGGATTATTTCTTACACGTATCTGCCTATGGAAATGATGCCCAATGTGGAGCTTCCTTTCCAGATTGTCCAGATAAGCAGCGTGAGGGAAGTGAATCCGCAGTATATGGAAAAACAGGCGGTAATCCCGATAGAGGGGGCGATCGGCTCGCTGGAGGGGATCAACAAGATCGAGTCTCGTGCCGAGCAGCGGCGCGGGATAATTTACATTTATTACAACCAGGGTGTCGACACTAAATATGCCTATCTGAAGCTGGTGGAGAAAGTCAATGAGATAACGCCAAGTCTCCCCGAAGAATTCAGGGTGCAGGTGGTGAAGATAGATACCGATCGACTGTCCAATACATTCATGCTCTTACAGGTGCGCGGAGGAGGAGGGGTGGAAAGAGTAAGGGCGGTAATCGATAAATCGATCCGCAAGGAGTTGGAGAATATTGACGGGGTTTCACGTGTGGAGGTAGTGGGAGGCCGTGAGGAATCAGTGGAGATAACTCTGGATAACCAGAAAACCGGCGCCTATAATATCACCCCGTCGAGAATCCGCTCCCTGATCAGCCAGAACGCCAGGCAGAAAACTTTTATCGGGGATGCTTACGAAAAGGAGAAACACTATTTTGTCAACCTGATAGGTGAATACACCGATGTCCGCGATCTGGAAAATATCGTGGTCGATCGCCGGGGGCCGATACTTTTAAAGGATGTCGCCGATATCAAATTCGGCCTCAAGGAACAAACTTCAATCAGCCGTGTCAACGGGAAGGATGCCGTTACTATCCAGATGGTCAGGGATGCCAATGTCAACCTGATCAATCTCTCGAAATCAACCCGTAAGGTTATCGACCGCCTGAACAAAGAGTTCGGCTCCCAGGCCCAGGATATCGAGATAGTCGTCCAGAACGATTCCGGCGAGGATATGGCCAAAAATCTTTACTTGATCCAAGAATTGGCCATTGTCGGAGGCATTCTGGCAGTTATCATCCTCTGGTTTTTCATGCACAACCTCCGCCTGGTGGTTGTGGTCCTGCTCTCCATCCCTATTTCCGTCCTTGTCGCTTTCAACTTTTTCTATGCTTCCGGGATAACTCTCAATTCCCTGACCCTGGTAGGCATGGCTCTCGCTGTGGGCATGCTCCTGGATAACAGCGTGGTGGTTCTGGAAAACATCTACCGCCATATCTCGCTCAAAAAAGATAGAACCACAGCAGTCATACTGGGGACAAGCGAGGTCTGGCGCTCTGTTTTTGCCGGCACACTCACTACAGTGACTGTTTTTTTACCCTTTGTCTTTTCCTCTAACTTCTATATCAAGATTATCGGCCGCCATATCGGCTTTTCCATAGTCTCAACCCTGCTTGTCTCCCTGGTCGTAGCTCTTTTTCTTATCCCCATGTTAATTCATTTCATGCTGGGGACTACCGGGAGAAAAGAGGTCACTTTCAACCGGGTATCCCAAAAAAACAGGCTGCTGCAGATCTATACTCTTTTTCTGAAATCGTCCATGCGCTTTCCGGCGCGGACTGTTTTCCTGGTAACTATCGCCCTTTTCGTGAGCATCTTGCTTTGCCTGGCTCTCAGCCTCAATGTAGCCCGGGAAATCGAACTTAAGGAGTTCAGTCTTTATGTCACCATGCGGCGGGGATCAACCATTGAAAATACGGACAAAGTAGTCTTGGAATTGGAAAACAAGTTAAAAGATATTGAGGAGATAAAGGATATAATCACCAACATTTATGAAGATGAAGCCAATGTCACGATCGCGCTGAAAGACAACTATGAAAAGATTAAGAACCGCAGCATCGCCCAGATCAAAAACGTGATCCAGGGTCGGATAGATAATTTCCGGGGAGCGGATGTTAGCCTGAGCGAGCCCCGGGGAAGCAGTCGTTTCGGTGGAGGAATGGGTGCCGACCCGACAGCCTCTTTCGAGCGGATGTTCGGTATCGGCCAGCAGGGTGAAAAAATGGTAGTCAAGGGCGGTGATTTCGATTTGATCAGGAAAGTGGCCGATGATCTGGTTTATTACCTGGAAGAGCTGGAATCAGTACGCCGGGTCAGGACCAATCTGGCCGGCGACCGGCCCGAGATGCATCTTCTGCTCGACAACCGGCTCCTGAGCGAAAATGACATAGCCATCGCTTCGGTGAGTTCCGAGCTGGCTTCTTTCCAGAGCGAAGTGACCTCGGGAATTAAATATAAACAGGGTATCGATGAGTATGACATCATCATCAAGAACAAATCGATAGAGAAGGAGAAGACCTACGACGATCTGCGGCACCTGGTCATCCCCAACCGGGCCTCTGCCCCTTTCGAGCTGGAGCAGCTTGGGCGCCTCATTTATTCCTCCGGAATCTCCGGTATCAACCGCCTGAACCAGGAAAACCAGATCGAAATATCTTATGCCTTCCAATCCGAGATCAACGATTCCAAAGCACTCCTCGAAACATCGCGGGAAGAAATTGACGGGATTCTCGCCTTGATCTCCATACCTTCAGGAGTGGCGGTGGAGGTCATCCACGATGAATCCACGCTCGAGGATTTCTATTTCCTTATCGGCGCGGCGATTATCCTGATCTATATGATCCTGGCCTCCGTCTTCGAATCGCTCCTCACCCCGCTGGTTATCATGTTTACCATTCCGCTGGCCACTATCGGCTCTTTCTGGGCGCTGATTCTTACCGGCAACTCTCTGTTCAATGCCAATTCCATGATCGGCTTTCTTATCCTGCTCGGTGTGGTGGTCAACAATGGAATTATCCTCATTGATTATACCAACATTCTCCGGAAACGAGGGTACAGGCGCCCGCGGGCGCTGATGACCGCCGCGCAGGCGCGCATCCGTCCCATCCTGATCACCTCGATCACCACTATCGCGGCCATGTTGCCCCTGGCCATGGGAAAGGCGGAATATGTCACCCGCATCGGCGCCCCCTTCGCCATCACCGTTATCGGCGGATTGTCCCTGAGCACTCTTTTTACTCTGGTCTTCATTCCCACGGTATATTCCGGTCTGGAAGGGGTGCTGGAATGGGAACAGAAGCTCGACTGGAAACTCAAGCTGTTCCAGATAGTCAGTTTCGCTGCCTTGTGCCTGGTTATCTATTTCCATGTGGACAGCATCCTCTGGCGTTCGGCTTACCTGCTCATTGCTGCAGCGGGTATTCCCGGCATTCTCTGGTTTGTCACCACCAGCCTGCGGCAGGCGCGCGCAGACTATATAAAACCGGATGAAAGCCTGGCGATCCACATCCGCCGGCTGGTTAAAATTTACGATGATTACAGCAGATTTGTCCGCGAGTGGAAAAAGGGCGAGCGGATGAGAAATATGCGGGGCCTGGCGAAAACTTACCTTACCTGGCGTGATTTTAATCAGTTACAATGGCAAATTCCTCTTCTGGGATTTCTCATCTTTTTCGTCTATTTCTATCTGGAAAGCCAGGTCTGGCTTTTTCTCCTCACCCCGGCCATCTATTTCAGCGCCCTGGTTATTTTGATGCCGATAAGGCAATACCTCGAGAACCGTACCGTAATGACCGGCAAGGCAGCATACTCGAAATTGGGCGATTACAGCACCAGGTTCCTCTTATGGGGATTCCCTCTGCTAAGCCTCGGAGTGTTCTATTTGAACAGGTTCAGGATTGTTCTCTTGATTTTTATCGCTCTGGTCTGGTATGCCGCTCTGGTAGTCTACACAGCTTCTAACCGGCTGCACCGGGAAAAGATCAACATCATGCGGTTGACCGGCCGTTTTGCCACCCTAAGGCGTCACTTCTACCGCCTGGTCAGAATAATCCCGGTGATCGGGAAAAAGAAAACTCCATTCGCTGCCCTGAATGGAGTTTCTCTGGAGATAACCAGCGGCATGTTCGGCCTTCTGGGGCCCAACGGCGCGGGAAAGACAACTCTCATGCGCGTAATCTGCGGAATTCTGGATCAGAGTCTGGGGACAATCAAGATCAACGGGATAGATTTCCGCGAGAAACGGGAGGAACTCCAGGGGCTTATCGGTTACCTGCCGCAGGAATTCGGGACCTATGAGAATATGACTGCATACGAATTTCTGGATTATATCGCCATCCTTAAAAATATATACAACCAGGAGCAGAGGGATCGAATAGTGAACTACGCCCTGGATTCAGTGCATTTAAGCGAACACAAGGATCAGCAGATAGGGTCTTTTTCCGGCGGCATGAAGCAGCGCATGGGCATTGCCATGACTCTCCTCCATTTGCCCAGGATACTGGTGGTCGATGAGCCGACTGCCGGCCTCGATCCCCGCGAGCGCATCCGTTTCCGGAACCTTCTCGTGGAGCTGAGCCGGGAAAGGATTGTCATCTTTTCCACACACATTATCGAGGACATTTCCAGTTCCTGCAATATGGTCGCTGTTCTGGACAAAGGAAGGCTTTATTACCTCGGAGCACCCCAGAATATGACCGAGGAGGCGCGAGGTAAAGTCTGGCAATTTTATACCGATCCCGGGGAGTTCGCTGGCCTGCGGGACAGGCTCTGGATCGTACATCATATGCTGGTCCAGAAAAAAATCAGGGTGCGCTGCCTTGCCGAAACAAAGCCTCATCCCGAGGCGGTTCAGATTCAGCCTACGCTGGAAGACGCCTATCTCTGGCTGTTAGGTAATAAAAACGGCGGAGCGCGTGAACAGGAGAAGGCTTATGCTGCTGCCGCAACGGACTATCAGAATGGAAGAGAGTCAAATCCAGGAAAAGAGAATTGAAGATGAGCTATAAACATTTCCTGAAAAATTTTATGACACTTCTGGCGAGACTGGTAAAATACAATCTGAAAATAATCTTTGCCGGGAAGTTTATCTATTTCCTGCTGGCCGCGCTTTTCATTTTCATTTCTGTCACTGTGCTCAACCTGCTCAACAAGGATGCGCAGACTAACGAGGCTGCGGTCTACTGGCTTCTTTTCGTGCCCGGTATTCTCTTGATTTTTTATCCGACCACTTTCGGCATTCAGAATGATGTGGACAACAGAATGATCGAAATCCTGTTCGGGATCTCCAATTACCGCTATAAGGTATGGCTTTTCAGGCTGTTGCTGATTTTCGCACTGACTATCGCCATAATTTTCCTGCTCGCAAGTTTGAGTTCCCTGGCCCTGGTTACCGTGCCGGTTATTGATATGGTGTTCCAGCTCGTTTTTCCCCTGATCTTTATCGGCAGTGCGGCATTTATGCTTTCCACGATTACCAGGAACGGCAGCGGTACGGCAGTGGTGATGGCGATTGCCGGTATCGTGCTCTGGATACCCCGGGGTCTTTTCGAGGATCACAAGGACTGGGATCTTTTCCTGAATCCCTTCGCCATGCCGCAGAACATGAACGAGGCTGTGTGGAGGGAGATTATTCTCAATAACAGGATTTATCTCGTAGTCGGGATTATCTTTACTCTTCTTTACGGTCTCCTCAACTTGCAGAAACGGGAAAAATTTCTCTAAAGGCCATCTTCAGCCGGCAATTGTTTTTTAACCCGCCTTTGATCACACCGTTTTTCAGGCCAGCGGCAAATCTATTTCCACGGTCAATCCCGGAGGAGGCTCATTGTTGAAAATCCTGATCCGGCCCCCATGAGTCTCCACTATGCTCTTGACAATGCTCAAGCCCAGGCCGGTCCCTCGCGAGCGGGTGGAAAAGAAGGGCTTGAAAACCTCGTCCATAAATTCAGGTTTTATACCCTTACCCTGGTCTTTAATCAAGGCCTGGACGGTTTTATCTCTTTGTTTAATAAGCGTAATCGTGATCTCACTGTCCTTTGGGCTGTGCTGGGCGGCATTTTCCAGCAAATTGAAAAAAACCTGCTGGATTTTCGGGCCATTGCCGATAATGTCGAGCCTGTAGTCTCCCTGGGGGCAGAGGAAGCGCACTGAACGGCCGCCGTTATTCGAGGACTGCTGCCAGAGTTCGACAGCCCCGCTGCATAATTTGTAAAGCGAGGTACGGATAAAAGTGTTTTTTTCGATAGGTTTGCCTAATTCCAAAAGGTCATTCATCAGGGTGGCCAGACGGTCGACCTGGATACGTATGTTGTCCATGTAAGGCTTGAATTCCGGAGTACCGCCGATATTCTGGAAAAGGGCCTCGGAGATCGCCAGGATGCCGTTCAGCGGGTTACGCACCTCATGAGCTACGCCTGAGGCGATCCTGCCGATAATCTCCATTTTTTGCGAGTCCAGAAGCTGGTCCTGGGCCAGTTTCAATTCCGCGATCTTATCTTCCAGTTCCAGATTGGCGTTTTTCAAATCCGCAGTGCGCTCGACAACGATTTTCTCGAGAGTTACGTGGCGGTAAATAGCGTAACCGAGCAGGATCAAAATAATACTCGAGGCGATTGCGGCGATTGCCTGGAAGCCGCGGGTTTTATACCAGGGCAGGAGCACCGTGAATTCAAAAACAGCCGGCTCGCGGTCTATATTCAGGTTGGTGTCCATGGCCCGGACTGCAAAGGCATGTTTCCCGGAGGGCAGATTGCTAAACAAAGCCACCTTGCCGTTCCGGAATGGCGACCAGTTGCCGTTGTCCAGGCGGTAAGAAAAAAGCAGGCGCTCAGCAGGAGTTTGCTGCCATTTATCCATGCCCGAGAAAATCAGCCTGACTTCGCCGCCAGGGGGGGTTTCTTTCAGGTTTTCGGCTCTGGGGATAATGGTTCGCGGCGGGTCGGTATCAGCTTCCGGGTTGTAAAGGCTGAGCCCGCTTATGGTACCGGCCCAGGCTCTTCCGCGGCTGTCCTCGAAAACGAGGAACACTGCGGTATTGGCCAGTCCGTCCTCGGCGGTATTAATGACCCAGGAACTGTCCAATTTTCTGTGAATGCCGGAGCCGCATGCTACCCAGACGCTGCCGTTCCTTCCGGTAGTGATCGAACGGACACTGGTAAGGTCGGAGAGGACAACCCGCCATTTTTTCCCATCGTACTCGAGGACATTGTTTCTTCCCCCTACCCATATTTTGCCATCCTCCATTTCTCCGATACAAAAGCTGCCTGTTCCCGCATAACTTTCATCATCGAGAAAACTTGTGTATTTGCCATTCCGGTAAACGGCGAGCCCCTTGACTTCCTGTCCCCCTAGCCAGAGATCGCCGTTTTTGGCCTCATAAATGTACCTGAGGGTGCCGAGCTCCCACTTTTCGCCCATATCGAGGAAAGGCTCGAATTTCCTGCCGTCGAAAGTTTCCAGGCGGAAAATCGAGGAATCAACTGCGGCAAGGGACTGAAACATGAGCCTGCCATCCCGCAAAGGAGAAATCATACCGATAACCCTGGGGGCTCTACCGGAGACACTATCCTGGAGAACATGGGGGATGAATTCGAATTTTTCTTTGTCGGGATTGAAAGCCAGAAGGTAGTCGTGGTAGGGCATCGTGCCGATCACAATCCGCCCGTCAGGCAGCGACGAGATCGACTGGGTAAAATAAGGCTGGGTTTCAAGACCCTGGGGCAGAGGGTATTTTTTCCAGTGGCCGTTCTGGAAAAGAAGCAGGTGGTAGACCGCGCCGAACCATATCCGTCCTGTGGAATCTTCATGAATGGCATGAACGCGGTCTTTGATCTCTTTTATCTCTTCCGGAGTTCTCCAGATCGGCGGAGCATACCTGGCCAAACCATGCGAAGTAGTCACCCAGAATATTCCCCGGGGTTCGACAGCCACATCGAAAAAATCCCCGGCCAGGATCCCGACTTTTTCCTGGACTTCCTCCCTGCCGTTTTCCACCAGTGAAATAGTGTTTCTCTCTTTGACAATCCAGAAACTGTTCTCCTCTCCCGGCCATACTCTCACTACTTCACCCTCATAACCGGAAAGCCTGCTCCATCTGACACCATCAAAACGGAGCGCTATCCGCAGGCCGCTTTTTATATCGCGGGCCACAGTGAGCAGGTCTCCATTTTCACCCTCGAAAGGCCTGGCGAGGTCTCTGGCTCCAAGGCCCTGGACAAGGTATTCCCGCCACTGCGGAGCAAGCGTGCCGGAGACAAAACTCAGCCTGGCCGCCCCCTTTTCGCCGGTAATCCAGATACCCCCGCTGCGCGCAGCAATCATATCGATAAACTGGCCGAGGTTCGTTTCTTCTGCGGCTTTGATAAGCTGACGGCTTTGAGTGGCGGCGTTGAACAACATAAAGCGGTCCGGCAGGAGATAATAGCACTGGTCTTTATCTCCGGGAATAAAGGGAATCAGGGTGCGGACCATCCGGTCTGCAGGACTAAGGTTGGTAATCTCGTCAACTTTAAACCTGATCCATTTCCCGTCCCTGAATTGCTGGATGCCGTTGGAATACATAGACCAGAGCTGGCCGGAAGAGCTTTCGTAAACCTTAAAATCAGCTCCCGGGCTGATCAGGTTGTAGATAAATTTGCCATCCGGGCCTGGATCTCTGGAAACCCAGCTGATCTTGTCTATTTCCCCATGCGAAACCCATACCCTGCCATTCAATCCAATAGTGACAAAACTGGCCCATGATTCCGCCAGTCCGTCCTGGGCAGTGAAAAAACGCCAGTTGGTCGAGCCGCCGCCACTCGCTGCTTCCACCCGGACTGCAAAAAGAATTACAGCGGCAAGAGAAAGCAGCAGTTTTATTACGGCATTTTTTTCAGGAAAACGAGCCATAGAATAAAGTCCAAAGGCTGAGTAACTGGAAAATTTCTTCGAGTCTAAGTGATAAACTAATCATTTTTCCTGGACTTTCAAGAGCTACAAGACAGCATCACTTTAGCTCTGAAAAAGAATGAATAACTACTACACATTATGAGCTTCAACCTCTATTTTGAGCATGTCGGCAAGCTCATAAATTTTTTCCGTACAGTCCCCATAGACCATGGCAAAATGGAAGCCGTAATCATGGGCTTTCCTGACCAATCCCTTTGCATCCGGAATAGTTATCAGCGCCTGTAAAGAACAACCCACCTTATCGAAACCTTCGCAGCCGGTTATAGTTCCCTTGGCGAGCAATATCCTGGTAGCCAGAGGATTCACTCTGGCTATGGTTACTGTTTTTTCTTCAAAGGTCGCCAGATCCATCTGCACTTTCGTTCCCCAGCCCTCGGTAATAAAGTTCTGCAGCGAGTACGGCAGGTCAGGCTTATCGAAACCCATCAT
>Ga0315277_10000840_pt1 | contig 46928 bp, 34 predicted proteins | sample YL17G05_15_MG_FD_203695 | JGI IMG/M metagenome (GOLD analysis project Ga0315277, IMG submission 203695) | Sediment microbial communities from Yellowstone Lake, YNP, Wyoming, USA - YL17G05_15 | ecosystem: Environmental > Aquatic > Freshwater > Lake > Sediment | place: USA: Wyoming | collected... | reverse complement strand
CGTTCCTGCGGTCAAGATCAGAAGAAGGCAAGCTCCAAGGTAAGCCGGATCTTTCGCCGCTTCCATGCTCATGGTTTGATCGCAAAGCTTCCCCGGACCCGGCGCTGGCGGGTGACCTTGTACGGACTGCGAGCCATGGGAACCGCACTCTATCTTCGCGAACACGACTTCGCCAGAGCCTATGCCAAAATCGCCGCATGATTTTGATGAATTTTCTTTGTAAAATGCAAAGAAGTCACGGATAAAGAATCTATCCCTTTGTTAGAAGTTGGGTTGATGATCAGCCACTTGGACGAGATACGCGCAAACCGTCCATGTGACCGGAAGCAATCACGAAGTGATTTCGCTGATCAAGAATTCAAGCAATAATAGCTATTGAGGATCAATGAATCCCGTGGGCCAAACTGACGTGGTAGGCCCTGCAAGATCATTTTGGGCTGCCTCACCTCGTGGATTCATCTGCTTCTCCGCATATCTATCGCTGGAGATTAAAGCGGTTTACCTTTGGCGGCCTGGCCCTTCATCAGGAACGTCTTGGGGAATTTGCCCTCCCCGCAGACCTTGAACGATCCAAAGTCCTTCTACCACGGCCCATCCGGAGCCTCCGGTTCCGATTCTCTCCAGAGCTTCAGCTTGTAGAGGTCTTCGACGGTAATTTGACGATCCTCCAGGCGGTCAAAAAGGTGCTGGCGGAGGGCAGGCGGAAGATTTGTCCACTGTATTTTGGGCATCAGTCTCCGAAAGTCATACGTGCAAGCTCTTCTTTGATCCGTTGCCGCTCTAGGGGATCATCCGATTCCGCAATTCGATTAGCAAGTGCGAAAAACCGCCGTTTTTCGGCTTCTTTGGCCTGGATGCCGGCCTCGATTAGATCAACCACAACCCGATTGGCGCTGGTCTTGCGGGTCTTGGCGATCGCATGCACGTGTTTCGCTATGCGATGCGGAAGAGATATGCTTTGACGAATCGGTCTTTCCAATCTAGTCATGACCTTATGATACACCACTGCGCACCAAAATGCACCACAATCGCAGTCACTTTTTCGAAGCCGGATTGTCTGATGCGCATGGGTGAGCTACATGTGCTGGGTACCCGCCATGCTCTATTCTCTTGGCCAGCGGCGAGGAGGCCGCTGGCAATGAAGATAACAAAGAAAAGGACCGTCCCAAAAGCGGCATAGACCAAAATCAGACTTCGCCTTCCAGATCTCGATCACGCCAAGTTAGCCGTTCTCAACAGCCTGCGCTCGCCGGAATCACAACGGAGTTATCAACATGCAATCGACGAGTTCATAGCATGGTATTGCTCCGAGCCGCGCCTGTCTTTCAACAAGATCGTTGTCACCCGGTACAGAATCCACCTTGAATCCCGCGAACTGGCGCCGGGCACCGTTAACGTCAGACTCGCTTCTGTGCGTCGACTGGCATAGGAGGCTGCCGATTCCGGACTGCTGAGTCCCGAGCTCGCCGCCGGCATACGCCGCGTGAAGGGAGCAAAGAGGTTGGGAGTGCGGCTTGGCAACTGGCTGACAGCTGAGGAGGCCCGAGTGCTTTGGCAGCTGCCGAATGCCGGCACTCTCAAGGGGAAACGCGATCGGGCCATTCTGGCAGTCTTGTTAGGCTGCGGCCTTCGCCGGCGTGAACTTGCGGAATTGGCAGTCGATCACCTTCAGCGTCGGGAAGGCCATTGGGCAATAGTGGATTTGATTGGCAAGGGCGGCCATATCCGGACCGTTCCTGTCCCTGACTGGGTCAAGTGCGCCATTGATGAATGGGTGAATGCAGCTGGAGTTACGAGTGGGAAACTGTTTCGTTGTGTTTGCAGAGCCGGAATTGCATGGGGCGACAGCATGACCGAAAAGGTCGTTTGGCACATTGTGAAGGAGCATGCCAAGAAGCTCGGCTTATCAAGAGTCGCCCCCCACGACCTTCGCCGCTCATGCGCACGCCTGTGTCACGCCGCAGGAGGTGAACTGGAACAGATCCAGTTTTTGCTCGGCCATGTCTCAGTGCAGACGACTGAAAAATATCTTGGGTGCAAGCAGCGCTTGAGGGGAGCGGTAAATGACCAGATCGGCATAGAACCCGCGCCTTAAGAATACTTGCATGGGCTTGCAGTCAGATGGACGGTATACCGACTATACGGGCAGGTGATTTGCGAGGGGGAAACTGCCCCCCGACCTGGGACGCCCCCTGGGACCGCCCTGGGACCGCGCGCGTCCCGCGCGCAAGAACCCAGGTAAGACCAAGGCAAAAATAGCTGGATCACGTGACCGCATCGTGGTTGCTAACATCTTAAGCAATCCCAAGCCTTTGCGCGCGGGACGCGCGCGGTCCCAGGCACCTGGACCAAAAACGCGCTACTCGTAGATGTGAAATCCCGGAAACTCCCCCGAAGTCCTGTTCGAGGAGATGAGGCAATTTTGAGCGGGCGAGGCAGAGAGCCGCGGATTACTGGGCGGCAGACTACTTCATGAAGAGGTTGAACGCGGAGGTTGTCAAATCGATGGCTTTTCTGGCACAGTAGCCTGAGAATCTCGAATGCGCCCCGCCGGCATCGACATGGCCTGCCCCCTTGGGGAGAGCCGCGCGGGCCTGTGCGCCTTGAGAGAGGAATCCCGATGAAGAATCGTATCGCCGCATTCATCGTTCTGACAGCTGCCGCATTGCCGATGAATCCTGCCCTGATTCGGTCGGCCGATCCACGCCCGGCTATGAGGCAGGCGGGCAAAGCCTCCCCAGAGTCATTTGCAGGCCTGAAGGATTATGGAAATTATATCGGCCTCTGAGTTCGGCAATGCCCGGCAATGGTTCGATTGGGGAAAGGAAGTCAAGGATATACCTGTCATCGAGACCTGTTTTTCATACATTGACCTGCAAACACTGAAAAAGATGGCGCAGGTGACCGGGCATGAAGCGGATATCGCGGTCATCGAGGCGAGGCTCGACGCCATCCGAAGCACGTTCGACGACAAATTTTGGAAAGGGAATTGTTATATGTCGGCGAATGTTTCCACGCCGGATGACCGGGCCAATGCCATGGCGGTCAATGCCGGACTGGCGGACAGATCCAAATGGGCCGCGATTTACGACAATGTCCTGACGAAAATGACGAATGCCAGCTGCTTTTTCGACCGTTGGGTGTTCGAAGCCTTGTGCACGATGGGTAAACAGGACTACGCCCTGCTCCGCATGTACAATCGATACAAGACCATGATCCCGTGCAGCTTCACGACCCTGTGGGAACACTACGACCGCTGGTGGGCGACCCGCCTCAACACCTTCGACGAGGGCTCGTCGCTCAATCACGGCTGGAATCCACCTGTCCTCAATCTCTCACAAACCATCGCCGGAGTTGCCCCGGAGGCGCCCGGCTGGAGCACGTACCATGTGCTGCCCAAAGAGGCGTTTCTGACCGCGATCAAGGTCGTCGTTCCTTCGATCAAGGGTAAGGTCACGGTCAACTTGAAAAAAACCGCCACGGAATATTCTTTGGGTTTGATTTCGCCCCAGAACACCCAGGCCATCGTCGGCATACCGAAGAGTTCGTTCTCGAAACTGAATACCATCAAGGTCAACGAAACGACCATCTGGAACGGAACCTATCGCGGCGGGCCGAAAGGCATCTCCTGGAATGGAGAGGACGACACCTATATCAAATTCAATGCCGCCCCGGGGACCTGGACTTTTGCCGGCTCGGGCACCCTGCCGACAGGCTCGCCAAAGCCGCTGCCGCCGGCGCCGGCGAACGATCTTCCGTTGGAAAAGAAATCCTGGATCGCGTCGGTCTCGGTGGCAGACGGCTCGTTTCTTTTCAGCGGAGCCAAAATCCCGATCGATGTCTCCGCCGCCAACGCCATCGACGGCGATCATTGGACCGGCTGGCGCGACATGACGAAAACGCAATATGGCGGGCAATGGTTCCAAGTCGATATGAGGCGGGAGGAAACGTTTTACAAAATCGTTCTCGACAACACCTGGGCCTTGTGGGATTCCCCCCACACCTATGCGGTTGCCGTTTCCCGGGATGGAGTCCAGTGGGGAAACCCCATCGCCACGGGATCGGGGCCATTGGGAATCACCACTATCACCTTCCCGGCTCAGACCGCCCGCTATATCAGGATCACACAGACCGGTGCAGATGCTACCTACCACTGGTCGATTTATGAACTGGATGTCTATAGGAAAAAATAGCGTTGATCCGAAAATACCTGAGGCCTCAGGCAACCTACCTCGCATGGCTCGATGTCAGCGGGGTCATCGAGAAGGTCGGCGCAGGGGAGCAGGCCGCCAGGGAGACGAAACTGCAGGACGCTTCGAAACCGGCCGTAACGCCCGAGATGATCCTTGAGCGCTGGTTCGTGGAGAAAGCGAAGGTACACTTGAACCCCGGATCGTCGTACGGCACCGGCGGAGCGGCCCATATGCGGATGAACCTCGGGACCTCCCGGAAGCTCATCGCCAAGGCCCTCGACAACATGTCGGCCGCCTTGGCGAAACTGTAGCTCTTCATTATCCCGATATCTACTCCCTGAGCTTGCCGACCTGCTTCAGCGCCTGGGTGGCCGCGTTTCTGATCATATCCCGATAGGACGGGACCGAGGCTGACTTCTCCAGGAATGGGACGACGGATGGATCTCCAGTCTTTCCCAGAGCCCGCAGGGCTTCGGCTTTGACGAGCTGGCTCTCATCCTTAGTGAAGCGTTCCTGATAAAACCCGATCAGACTCCGGTCCTTGGAATCACCGAGGGCGACCAGTGAAGCCGTCCTGACGGACGAATGTACTTCCAGGCAAGTCTTCTTCAATACCTCTTGAACCCGCGGACCGGCGAGCTTTCCGAGTGACTCAATCGCGCTGCGCCGGACTGCCCAGAACGGATCACTTTGAGCACCGGCGGCCAGCCGCTCGAAGACCCTGGGATCGTCTTTGAATCGCAGGAGGTCCGCCGCGGATGCCATCCGCCCTATTACGTCGTCGTTGCGAAACTGGTAGAGCACCTCATCCACTTCTTTCGGGAAACTGACTTCCTTCAGCAGCACGTTCCCCTCGTCGAAGCGGACGAGCAGGGGCCTGGCTTCCGCTGCAAATTCGAAGGTTTCCTCCTTCTCACGGATCCAAACGGCCCTGGCGGTTTTCCCTTTGGGTGTGACGATGGCGATGGTAACGGGGACTCGGAAAACAGGGATGCCCCGATTGAAATCCTGGACCTGCGTGACCCTGACGGTGGCGGTCTTTCGCGATTCGTCCCAATCGCTCCGGACGTTGAAGACCGGATGTCCCGGCTTGTAGAGCCACTGGTCGAAGAACCAGTCGAGGTTCCTCCCCGTGACGGTCTTCACCGAGCGGATGAAATCGTTGGTGTCGACGGCGTCGAACGCGTAGCGGTGCAGGAAATGGCTGAGGATCTTGAAGAACGATTCGTCCCCGACCATGTTGCGCAGCATGTGCAGGACCAGGGCGCCCTTGGGATAGGTGTGGCGGTCAAACATGTCCTGAGGCAGATCGTAGCGATCGGTGACGATCGGCCGGATGTACCTCGTCTTCGCCTCCCGCAGATAGCTGTTCAACTTATCCTGGAGATTGATCGCTCCCTCATCATCGCCCCTCTCGTATCGGTGGTAGAGATAATCGGAGTAGGTGCCAAAGCTCTCATTCATCCAGGTGTGCGCCCAGCTGCGCAAAGTGATCAGGTCCCCCCACCACTGGTGGGCCAGCTCATGGGAGACGATGCCGATGGCCGGGAAATCCTTCTCATTCCTCTCATCGACCATGATCGAGTGAGTCATCGCCGTCGCGGATGTGCTCTCGGCGCCGCCGCCCGATGGGACAGAAACCTGGTCGTACTTCTGCCAGGGATAATCGTAGCCATAGATTCTGTTGAAGAACTCGATCATCTTCGGAGTCTTGCCGTAGGTGGGGACGGCCTTTTTCTCATCCTGAGGATAGACCCAGTAGTTTACCGGGAGGGCCCTGTAGGAGTCCCGGATCACGACATAGGGCGCGGCAGCCAGGAAAATGAGATACGTCGAGTGTGGCAGCTCCTGAGACCAGTGATAGGTCACAGTCCCGGCGGGCTTGTCCTCAAAGACACTCACCAGGCGGCCGTTCGCCGCCACCTTGAGATTGGACCTGACGGTGGCGATGATCTCGTTGGTGACTTTGTCGTTCGGGTAATCGTAGCAGGGAAACCAATGGTGGACGTGGTCGGGGAAGGAGTCGGAAAAGACGAGCCTCGGATTGTTGGCGCTCTCGGCCATGAACCTCAAACCGATTTTCGGATCCCTGCCCTGGTAGGAGCACGTAAACGAGCGGGTTTCCCCGAGCTTGAGCGGGCGCGGCATCCGCACCTTCAGCTCTTTTTCCGTCTGTTCGAATTGCAGGGGTTCGCCAAAATCGCTGGCCACCTTCGTGACCTTGAATTCCTCCGCATCGAGAATGCACGCCTCGAGCCCGTCCCTGAGCGAAGTCAGGGAAATGGTGGTTTCTCCTTCGAAGGACTTCTGGTCGAGATCGAGCCGGATGGCGATCCGATAGTGGAGAGCGTCATAGGCACGGCTGCGCTCAGATTGCAGGGTTTTCCTGGACCAGTCGATCTGCTGGGCAGTCCCGAACGCGGCGCATGTCAGGACCAGGATCATGGCACGGATATACTTGTGCATGCGAACCTCCCTATGAACCCGTTCTCGATCAAAACAGCTTTCCTTTGAGGATCCGCAGAATTCCATCCTTTTTCATCAGGGCCTCGATTTCCGCAATTGTTCGCGGAACCCCTCGGGAAAGGTTTTCATATCCGGTTTCGGTGATGGCGATCGTATCTTCGATGCGGATGCCGATTTCTTCCTTGAGACTGAACAGTTGGATGTCGCAGGCGAAGACGAAACCCGGGGCAAGGACTTCATCCGGCCCGGCAAATGTGCCCATGACATCGTGGGTCGCCAGCCCGATGGAGTGGTTGTAGCCGCCCAGGCGGACAATGCCGCGGAAATCCTGGGCGAACCGCCCGGCGCGAAAGGACCGAGGATGCGCCGCAATCGGATTCATGGAGTCCTCTCCGGAAACTTCCCTGTTTGAGTGTCACCGTTTTTGAAACACGGAGACACAGAGAACACAGAGGTGGCAACACGCGGTTACGCCCGGGGGCCAACGCTTCGCGTTGCGCCATTCTCGTCCGGGAGCAGCGGAAAAGCCGGAGGACGCCCACACAATTCTAGATATGGCTCACGGCTTTTCCGCTGCTCCCGGACGAGAATGGCGGCCGTAGGCGCCCCCGGGCGGGGCTTGGCATTCCTGTGTATCTCTGTGGCCTCTGTGCCTCTGTGGTTCATTATTATCAGTTTCTGATGTCAATGAACGACGCCCCGCCGCAAGAGCTCTGTGGTGGGAACGGACTACTCGTAATCGGATCAGGGGCATCCCCTATTGGGGAAGGCGGCGGTAATCGGCAATCTTCAGGGCGAGGGGGATATCACAAACGGCGCTGCCGGTCTGAACCTCAAAGCCGTTCTCGGATGTCCGCAATTCCGGCGTCCCTGCCCCTGCCGCACAGCGCATGATTTCGGCGCGTGACCATGTGGATCCCGGCATGTTTCTCTTCCAGTATTCGCCGATAGCAAAACGAGCCCCTTTTTCTTCTTTAAGGGTGACCAGAAGATAGTCGTCAATGCCCGCCTTTTTCTCATCTCGACCCACCCGGATCAATCCGATCGGGATGGAATTGCCTGTCCATGGGAGAGTGTCGCGAAGGTTCAAGGCGGCAACGGGAAGCACTCCCGGTTTGTCTGCGCGGAAAATGGATATCGTGCTTGTGCCATATTCAGCCAGCATCCAGCCAGCTTCTTCCTGAGGCCAATAGTGAAGCAAGCCAACGCGCGCCTGGCGAGGGACAATGCAATCCGCGACCACCGAGAGAAAACCAGGGTAGACCGTTGATAGCAGTACTATCCGCATGCCGTTGGCCCGGGAGAAAGTGATCAGTTCCTGTTGCACGCGAGTGTCGGTAAAGGGCGCTTTTCCGAATACCAGACGCTGCTGAAATGTCGGGGAAACTTCAAGCACCCGCGGCTGTTTTGGCAAGGATTCAATCGAGTTATTTGGCCCTAACGGCAGACGAAGCACGATGGTCACCCGGCCCTGCGGAAAGGGCGGCCAGGCATCGAGTGTGGGGAAGCTGCCTTTATGGGAGGCATGCGGCTCGATTTCCACCGGAAGGCTTGGAGGGGAGGAGGCTTTTGCACTCGCCCGAGCCTGGATAGCCGCCAAGGATAATGGCACGGGTAACGTACGTTGGTGTGCCTGAGATCCCGATTCCTGGCGGATCTCCAGCTCCAGCTTATTCAAATCCGGGATTGAGATCGGGGAAGCGCTGTCATTGGTAATGGAGTAGAAAATTGAGATCGTACGATAAGGATCCAGCGGAGGCGCCGGTTCGATTTTTGTGATTTCCAGCTTCACGTTTGCTCCTCCCCGAGGAGATTGAAATCCTGCCTGGCAATAAGCGCCGGCGCCGACAAGTAAAAGGGAAAAAATGGAAATAAGACCCGGGGTCATTAAATCCTCATCAGCCGAAGGTGGCTCCAGGGCCTGATCCCTTGCGCCTCATAAAAACGGAATCCTCGATTGCCCCTGAAAAAACCCACGAAGGGGAGTGTGCTCCCCTGTTGCCCCGGGGCTGCTCCCTGCAGGAGCTTCGGGAAAAAGGCACTTTCCCCATATGCGAAACGGGTAAATCCAAGTTCGGAATTAAAGAAAAGGAGGTGCTTCCGCTGAGTTGAATAGAGAACGTTAAACCTGGAAGCGAGGTCAAATAAAAAGTCAAACTCGTTGAATTGGTCCTCTTTGCCGATTGCCAGCGAGACCGTGGCAACCCTGGGCCGGACGGATCGCTCTCGCAGCGAGGGAAACGGAGAATCAACGGCGGTAATCGAGCGTCTGTTATCGGGATCCAGGTATATTGCCCTGATGGAGTCGGCCGGGAGGTCGATATTCAAATGGAGGGCACTTCCCTTGAAAGATCCGATTTCAACCTTCTGTGCCAGTTGGCCCTCATGACTGAAGATAAAATGGCAGAGAGGCGGTCCGGCGGAAACCAGATGGATGGTATCCGGCCCGCCTGCCAGGGCGAATAATCCGGCTTCGGAATCGAGTGGATGTTCCAGACACGTGGATGGCTTTCCGTCCGATCCAATTCGAAAGCCCCTGACCAGTTTTCCCGATTTTCCGGCCTCTCCTCCCTCCACGGCAAATGCAAAGACGGTTCCATCCTGAAGGCGGAAAGAGTAGGGAAGCAGTGTTGCCGATTTCGGCAAGCGGCAGACCTGTTCGCCGTCCTCCGGTTTGCCATTCCGGACCTTTCGAATATGGATCGCGTCGCCGGAATCCTGCCATACCAGCACTTTCTCAAGTCCCGGTTTCAGGCTTTCCAGGTCGTAAAAGGCCGCAATCGAGGGAAAGAGCGATGTCCCGTTGTCGGGCTCGGCGAGTGATACGATAAAGAAGGAAGCCAGCGGACGATTCAATCCCAGCCAACGGAGGGAGGTCTTGGTATTGTCCCCATCCTTATAGCGGCACAGGAGATGGTGAGTGCCGAAAACAGGATTTTCGTACCACTCCCGGATTTCCAGCGGCACCGGCGCCGAAATGTCCAGCGCAACGGCTTCTCCTTTCACAGTTCCCGATTGTGGCGAGCTGAAGCAAGGAACGACACGATAGGCGCCTGCCATGAATGGATAATAATAGTTTGCCAGATCCAACGCTATCTTCGCCTGGGATTTGGGAGGGATTGTGACAGGTTCGGGCTCGCTGGCCAGCCCATGGGCATACAGGAATCGCCGCCGCAGATCCTCATCGACGATCAATGCCAGTTGATCGTCTTCCGCAGAGCGTATTTCCAGGAACACACGAGTTCCTGCATGATCGATCTGGATGGGGCGTTCCGTGTCGTTGTGGCATGCAAGGGTGATGGTGGCCGCGGTAAACACGTCCAAGGAACCGCTGGGAGTGACACTCAGAATCTCGATCCGCAACGCCATGGAACGCACCTCATGAACTGGCCGGAATGCCGGCTCCCGTGACCTTCCACCCGCGCAGCCTCAGATTGCATTTGCCGCAGAACAGAGGATTGTAGCCGCCTTCCGGAAACGCAGTTACCCCGTTGTTATAACTCATCGTACAGTTGTGGTCGGTGGTGTCATGGTGGGTTGGGTGCGTATCGCTCGCGGCTTCGTGGTGATAGAGGAAATTGTGGTGCCCGAACTCGTGGGTAACCACGAATCCGCGCCGGTCCCCATCTCCGAGATCGTAGGTCACGATTCCGTCCGTTAGCCCCATGCTGACAAAGCGCGCAACGAATCCCGTCTTATGACTGCCTTTGGAAGGATCGGCCCCGTCCTTCAGGATATCCACCGGCCGATGCGGCCGGAAGGCCACCACCAGATGCCCACGCGGATGTTTCGGCCTCAACTTGTTGGCCACCAGCCGTGCCATGGGCCGGGAGATTCTATATACGAAACCATTTGTGTCGTCGTAGAAAAGGAGGTTCAATGCCGCCTCATAGGCGGGTCCCTTCAGGTCCTCTTGCTTGGGCACGTCGCGGCCATATAGGCAGTCTTTGGTCAAACTGAATTTTTGCCAAAGGGGGATAAACAGAAATCGCACCCTGTCGGGCGTGGCATCATCCGTTATGCGCTCGGCGTCGTCCGCGCCGGTTATCGCCGTCATCTGGGCTTCCAGATTCTTCGGCTGGAAATTTCTGATCAGATCCTGATATTCGCCGCTGTTGATCACGGAGGTGATGTCGATCAGATCTCCTGCCTGCGGGACCTTCATGTTGATATAGCACTGGTCGTAGTAAACCTTGATGCGGTCCAGCTGAAAGTCCGCCAGCGGAATACCCGGCCACATGACAATTTTGGCAAAAGAATCCTCACGCCAGATCGATAGTTCTCCAGTTTCCGCTTTGCGGGCATTACGCCCGTTCGCATCCGCTCCATGCCATTTTTTCAGGTCCGCCTCATTCGGCAGGTCTTTGAAATCAAGGTCCGCGATGATGCGATACGCATCTCCGCCCATCTTCGAAGGGCTGAAGTTCACTCCCGTCTTGCCGACCAGGGCTTTCCATTTGGATTTTGCATCCAGATAAGCTTCGGTCCGCGGCAGTTTGTCGGGCTGGTCGAGAGTGAAGGGCTGGTAGCTCAGGAAGATCGCGGCCAGGTCTGTCTTCCCCCCGATATCACCTGGACAATTTCTCTTGAGTGCCGTCCCATCGGAGAACTTGGCATTTGCGGCAATCCACGTCTGCACATCCTTCATGTATTTAAGCCTGCACTTGTCGTCGGACGGCTGCGCCGGATCATGACGAACGTCCTCTTTGTAGCGCGCGTCCATTCCCTGTTCGGCCGGATCTTCGACGCGCCATGCGACCTTCGCCGGACCGATGGCTTCGGGAGATTCGACCTTTTCACCCTTCTTGCTGAGGAGCGTTATCTTGACCAGGATCGGAATGAAGGGATCGTTGAAACGGCGCGCGTCCTCGTCATAACGATTCTCTCCGATGGCATTGAATTGGCTCTTCTTCTCATAGTACAGCGACGGCACCTGGAATCCGGCGACCTTGTCTTTCTTGGTGAAGAAGTCCGCTTCCGCTTCAAAGTAGCCTGTCCGCTTGCTGGATCCTTTCTTGATCTCCTTTTTCAACAGATCATCGAATTGTTCCGGCTTTTCATCCAGATAATCGTAGATTGACTTATTGTCCGGGTCGGCATCGACCGCTGTTCGGATGGTTTCATCTTCCAGACAGTTTTTGAGGAACTCCCCATTGGAGCATTTGTAGAAACGGATGGCCCGCTCGAGACAGCCCTTCTGCAGGGCAGTTTCGGCGGCATCGTTGGTAAACGGCCCGCCGGAGTATCCCAGTTCATTCAACTGGTAGCGCAGCCAGCCCTTCTCGTCCTTTTCCTCGGGCTTGGATCCGTCGGCGACCCACGGACCTTTTTCAAGCGTCAGATCGCCGTAAATCACCTTGAAGGCGAGAATGTTCGATGCCGGTCCCGTGGATTCGAGCACGACCTGGTAGGGTGCGAACAGCGGATGGACATATTGCGCGTCCTTCAACGGGCCGTCCTTGCAGTTCGCTTTGCCATCCCATTCGAATTTATGCTCGCCATCGGATGTCTGGGTCGCATCCAGCTTGATCTCGTAAATGGGATTATTGGGATAGTGATCGCTCGTGATCTTGAGTTTGACTTCCGAACCGGCATAGCCCAGGAGCCGACAGGTGATGTCCAGCTTTTCTTTCCCGGGCGCGAAATGGTCGTCGACGGACACGAGGGCCAGTGATTTGACAACCGCCGGCAGGCCGCTTTCCTTGGGGCAATTCTTTGCGAGGCTGTCGAAAAAGCTGCAGTGGAAGCTATCCTTGTACCTCGGCAGGGGTTGTGAAACCTGTTTCTTGCACGGGGCCAGATCCCCGATCTTGCATGGAAGGTTCGGGAGCCGATCCTTATTGAAAAAAAAGAATGTCACCCGGCGATTCGTTTCGCACGGGTCTTCCGTTTCCACAACGGGATTATACTCGCCGCAACCTTCCAGCTTCGGATCCATGAAACGGCCGGCATCCACCTTGATGTCGTGCTTTCCGGTCATGTACTCGGTGAACAGCTTCTTGCGGGTGATCGGTCCCGCAATCCCGTCCACAGTCAAACCGCGTGCCTTTTGATAATTCTTGATTGCCGTTTTGGTTTGGGGCCCTTCGATTCCATCCACCGGGCCGGGATCGAATTCGCCACCCAAATCCTTGAGGATCGCCTGGATGGATTTGATGCCCCATTTTTCATCGTTGTACAACTTCTCCCAGGCGTCCGCATCATTGGTGATGAACGCATAAGTGCTCTGGGCGCGCCGCTCACTCAGGTCTTTGTTGTATTTTTCCGGCCCGGACTTGTCCGTATGGCCGAAAATAACGATTTTCGCGTCAGGATTTTTCGTGGCGAGGTCGTTGAGCGCTTTCAGGTCGTCGACAACTTCCGGCCGGATGAAAGACTTATTATACTCGAAGCAGACGCCGTTAATGCGAGCGCAAGCTTCGAATTGCTTTGGCGGGGCCTCAATCTTGTTTACACGGATCGTGTGCTTCTTGTTGGTGACCAATCCCGAATTCTTGAAGGCCTGAGGGATGAGAAGGTTTTTCCGCCCCTGTGCATCCGCGCTCAGCGCAAAGCGTTTGTCCGGATTTCTCTGGTAGCACCCGAGTTCATCGCGCAGATGTTCTTCGACCATTTCCGGATCGTCGGTGCCCCAGTTAAACCGGGCGAGATGGGACGCGGTCAGCGGATTGGCAGGCGTGCCCTCCTGTTTGGCGATTTTTTCCAGGGTGTCGCCGTCTTTATGCTGATACTTCTTGGCCTTGGAACGTTGATCAATAATCATGGTGCACTCGACTGACTGTTAAATCTACGCCCAAACTGCATCGGGGAATACTGATTTTTGCACACTTTCTATCCCGATGCCACTGCGCAAACAAGGGAAAAAATCCGCTCGGGGATTGACGGCGGCGGCGCCGCCGTGATCCCTTTGCCTGTTGTCGGCAGGCCCGGTCGCGAAGCTTGACAACGACCGATGGACCGACTCATGATTGGCACCATCCCGAGGAGGATCCATGATTCGACAATCCGTGACGGTCATTCTTGTTTCGTTGACGCTCGCCGCTCCTGCCGGGGCACAACGGCAGGCGGCGGATGCCCCCACCCCCACGATTCGCGAAAGAACCGCCGGCATGCAGAAGCTGGACGGATTTTTCAATCTCTACTGGGAGGAGAGGGCGGAAAGGCTGTGGCTGGAAATCGACAAGCTGGGGACGGAGTTCCTGTACGTCACGGATCTGTCTTCCAGCGTGGAAGGCCGCAACCGGGGATCATGGAGCGGCGGCCAGTCTCTGAAGTTCGACCGCTACGGCTCGAAGATTCTGGCAACTCAGGTCAACTACCGGTACCGGGCAGTAACGAACGATCCCGTGGAACCGCGAGCGGTAGCGGAGGCATATACGGATCCGGCCGTCTTCGGTTTCCGCATCGCCGCGGAGGAGGCGGGCCGCGTCCTGGTGGATGCGACCGACTTCTTTATCCGTGACGCTCAGAACCTCGGCATGGGGGGAATCGATCGGAATCGCTGCGCCTTCTATTGGCCGCGCACCAAGAACTTCCCCAAGAACACCGAAGTGGAGGTAATACTCACTTACAATGGCGCACCGGCACCCGCGGCGGGCGGGCGCGGAGGCGCGGCCGCACCGGCCGGCGGGCGAGGGGGCGGCGAGGGAGTGGGAACCACGGTTCGCGTGCACTATTCGCTGGTCGAACTTCCCGACAGCCAGTACCGGACACGCCGCTACGATCCGCGCTCGGGGGTCATGGGCATGCAGTTCATCGATTATGCGTCTCCCTTCAGAGAAATCGCGCGGAAGGAGTACAGCTCCCGCTTCCGGATCGCGAAGAAGGATCCGAATGCTGCAGTCAGTGAGCCGGTGAAGCCGATCGTTTATTACGTGGACCCCAGCACACCCGAGCCGATCCGCTCCGCCCTGGTCGAAGGGGCTTCATGGTGGAACCAGGCATTCGAGGCTGCCGGATTCAGGAACGGATTTCAGGTGAAGGTCCTGCCTGCCGATGCCGACCCGATGGATCTGCGCTACAACATGATCCTGTGGACACACAGCCCCGGGCGCAGCTGGTCTTCCGGCGCATCCCTGCGGGATCCGCGCACCGGCGAGATCATGACCGGGCGCGTGTACCTCGGCTCCGACCGCATCCGCCAGGACTTCCTCATCCTGTCCGGTTTGAAAGCAGCCTACACGGGAAAGTCCGCGGACACCAAGGAGCACGAACAGGTTGCCCTGGCCCGCATCCGGCAGCTGTCGGCTCATGAGGTCGGGCACACGCTCGGTTTCGGTCACAACTACGTTTCGAGTACCGCCAACCGGGCTTCAGTGATGGACTACCCGCATGCCTATATCAAGATCCGCGAAGACGGGACACTGGATTTTTCCGAAGCCTACACGGTGGGGATCGGCGAATGGGACAAGGTGTTCGTCGCCTATGCCTACTCGCATTTCCCGGATGGGACGAACGAAAATCAGGCGCTCGACAAGATCCTGAACGACGCCCACGCGCGCGGGCTGTATTGCCTGAGCGAGTCCGGCGATTCCAGCGCCTCGCCCTTTTCGCATGATTGGGACAACGGGGCCGATGCGCTTGTCGAACTGGAACGCGTCATGAAGATCCGGCAGATCGCGCTGAAAAACTTCTCGGAAAACAATATCCCGCAGGGAACCGCGATGGCGCGCCTGGAAGAGGTGCTGGTGCCGGTGTACCTCTTTCACCGGTATCAGACCCAGGCCGCCGGCAAATCGCTCGGCGGCGTCGATTACCGCGCCGCGGTGCGCGGCGACGGCCAGAAGATCGTCGAGGTTGTCCCCGCGGCGAACCAACGGCGCGCGCTGAAGCTGCTGCTCGGCACCATTTCGCCGGAATCGCTGGCGCTGCCGCGCAACGTCATCAAGCTGATTCCGCCGAGAGCCGGGGTCAGCGGCGGCGAGGTCTTCCCGCGCCACACTGCGCCGACCTTTGACCCGCTGGCAGCGGCGGAAACGGCGGCGAACATAACGCTGGCGGTGTTGCTGAATCCGGAACGCGCGGCGCGGTTGATTTCCAACCGCGTTCTCGATCCCAATGCCCCGGCACTGGCGGAAGTGATTGAAACGATTCTGGGAAGCACCTGGAAGGCCGATCCGCCCGCGGATACTTATCTGGCGGAGATTCACCGCGTCGTGGACGATTCGGTCCTTTACAACCTGATGCAACTCGCATCCGATGCCGACACTGCGCCCGAAGCCCGCGCGATGGCGGCGCTGAAGCTCGATCAGCTGAAGTCGTACGCTGCAGCGAGGGCGACGAAAGACGAAGCACAACTGGCGCACTTGAAGTTTGCCGCCGCACAGATCGAGCGTTACCAGGCCGATCCTTCGAAGTTCGTATTCCCTGCGGCAATGGTTGCGCCGCCCGGAGCCCCGATCGGGATGGGCGAGCTGCCGTCGCCATGGCTTGTCTGGAGCGACCGCAACTTCTGACCCCATAACGGCAGCTGAAGGGGCCACTCAATTCCCGAACTCCAGATCCCGAGTTTGAGCACAGGAAGCACGGAATTCGGGGTGGAAAATTCTCGATCATGTGCCGGGGCAGGTCGCGCCAGAATGTGAACTTATTTTTGCGCGAACCCTTAGTTACCGTATGATCTGAGGCGACGGTCCGAGAGACCAGCCCTGCATCTTCGTGATGCGCGCTTTCTGGGTGATTTTCTTTTCTCCCAACTCCAGAGTGACCGTATATTCTCCCAGTGGCGCCCACCCATCAAGGACATTCCCGCGGCCGGCGCCCCTTCCTCTTCCGGCGCCCTGAGCACGCATGGTCCAGAGGACGGTGTTGATGCCGGCCGCCGCCTTCCCCTGGAGCCTGGCGACTTCCTGCCCATTGACGTCCGTGATGACGATGCCGGCACCGGAGCTTCCCGGATTCTTCAAGTAATATCGGATTACCATCGCGTTCGGCTCGTTGGGCGTCTGGAAATTCCGCTGGCCGAACAGGTAGTCATTGGCTCCAAACTGCCAGGTGATTCTCTGGACCGTCGGTTTGATCGCGAACAGATGGACCTCTTCCGCCAGCATCGCGTCGTTCATTTCCTGCAGAGGCGCGATGTTTGTGACATAGAAACCGCGCCCATAGGTGCCGAGGACCAGGTCGTTCTCCCTCGGATGGACAAGCAGATCACGCACGGGCACATTGGGCATGTTGTTGTTCATCTTCGACCAACTCGCGCCGCGATTGATCGATACGAAGACGCCGGTATCGTTTCCCACGAAGAGCAGGTTGGGATTTTTCTTGTCTTCATAAACGACGTTAATCGGCTGGTTCGGCAAGGTGCCGGCGATCGAAGTCCAGGTCGCGCCGAAGTCATCCGTTCTGTAGAGGTACGGACGGAAATCGTCGAACTTGTAGCCGCTCCTCGATACGTAGGCCCTGCCGGGTACATGAGCGGAAGCGTGAACACGGCTGACATAAGCTTCCTTCCGCCCCCCCAGCGCGTTGATCTTGGATGTCAGGTCGGTCCAGGCCGCACCGTTGTCCCGGGTCACGTGAACCTTTCCGTCACTCGTTCCACACCAGATGATTCCGGCCGTAATCGGCGATTCCGAAATCGATGAGATCGCGAACCAGGGTATGCCGCCTGGAACGCCGCCCTCCGATTCAGGAAAGATTTTCGCGGAATCGTTCGAGCTCAGGTCCGGACTGATCTCCGTCCAGTGGTCGCCCCGGTCGGTGGATCGGAGGAGCACCTGGCTCCCCGCATAGATGACGTTGCTGTAGTGCGGCGAGATGTGGATGGGAGGCTCCCAGAGCCAACGATGAGGCGGCTGATCCGGGTCCCGCTGGGGCTGGATGTTCGTCGTGTAGCCGAGTTTCTGGTCCACCCGGGTGTGGCCCCCGTACTGCCTCGTGGTGTACAGCCAACGGCTGTCGGCAGGATCGACCTGCGTAAATATGCCGTCGCCGTTACCGAGCGCGAACCAGTCCTGCTCCGTGATTCTGCCGGAGGCGCTGTTGGACGGGCCTCTCCAGTGCTCGTGGTCCTGGAGTCCGGCATAGACGTTGTAAGGGTCCTCCATGTCGACGCCGATCGCGTAAATCGACCCGAGGGGTAGGTTGGAGTACGCATCGCTGGTTTTCCCGCCGTCGTAGGAAATAGCAATCCCGCCGTCGCCGCCGCTGATCATCCTGAGGGGATTCTCAGGATCGAACCAGAGCGTCCGGAAGTCACCGAACATCCGGGGGAAGACTGCCGGCGCATTCCAGGTTTTGCCGCCGTCCGTCGAGTGCCGGAATCCATCCTGGGTCACGAAAATATTAAGGTCGTTGCCGGGATCGACCCGTATCTGGCTGAAGTAGTAGGGACCCTTGGGGCTGACGTTGTAATCGTCGGCATTCATCTTCTTCCAGGTCTGCCCCCCGTTTTCGGTTCGATACACCTCGCCGCCGAATGTCGTAACTCTCCCTCCGGGCCCGCCGGCCTGCCCCGCCCCGCGCGCGCCCGCCGGAGGCGCGGCGGAGACGTCGCGCGTGTTCTGGTTCTCAACCACCGCGTAAAGGATTTCCGGATTCTTGAGGTAGATATCCAATCCGATCCGGCCGATTTTCCCGGAGGGAAGCCCCCCGGCGAGCCTGTCCCATGTGCGCCCGCTGTCGGTGGTTTTATAGATGCCGCTCCCGGGACCGCCGTTGATCATCTGCCAGGGCAGCCTCTCTTTTTCGTACGTGGCTGCGTAGAGGACGGCCGGATTCCGGGGGTCCGCAACCAGATCGACGACTCCCACTTTTTCATTTAGGTAGAGGACCTTCTCCCAGCTCTCGCCTCCATTCGTCGTTTTGAAGACTCCCCTCTCCTCATTCGTCGAGTAGAGGTGCCCCATGGCCGCGACATAGGCGATGTTGGGATTCTTCGGATGGATGATGATACGCGCGATATGGTGCGAGTCCTTGAGACCCATGTTCTTCCAGGTCTTTCCTGCATCCGTGGATTTGTAGATGCCGTCGCCGGCGTACGAGCTGCGCGAGGTGAATGCGTCTCCCGTGCCGACCCAGACGATGTCGGGATTCGAGGGGGATGATGTGACGTCCCCGATCGAAAGATTATCTTGAGCGTCGAACACGGGCTCGAAGGTCGTCCCGTTGTTGGTCGTCTTGAAGAGGCCGCCGATCCAAGGCGCTACGTACATGGTGTAGAGATGGTCTTTGGCAGGAGAGGCCGGAACATCGATGTCGGCGATTCTCACTTGCATCCTGAAAGGGCCCAGATTCCGGTAGGTGAATGCCTCCAGCAGGCGTTCCTTGGATGGGCCTTGAATCTGAGCCTTCATTCCTGCTGCTGAGGCCAGTCCAGCCATGACAATGGCGGTTGCGGCAATAGCGCTCTTGATTCTCATTTCTCCTCCATGTTGAGGCCAAGTTCGGGGGTGCAGTCCACTACTCAACTCCCGAATTCCAAACCTGAGGTGCAGTGGTTGCACACTCGAATTCGGGAGTTGAGTAGCCTGTTCCCCGAACTCGAGGATTTCACGAAACTGCAGGATCAGGCTATTTCGTGTAAACAACCCTGCCGCCCAGAATAGTCATTTCAACTTGGGTTTGCAGGATTTCCCGCGCGGGAATTGTCAGGATATCTTTGGAGAGCACTGCCATATCCGCCAGCTTTCCGGGGGCGAGCGAACCCTTGATATTCTCTTCAAAAGCGGCGTAGGCCGCATCGATGGTAAACATCCGCAGCGCCTGTTCGCGGCTGACAACCTGCTCGGGATGCCAGCCGCCTTCCGGCCAGCCCTGCCGGTCCTGGCGTGTGACGGCGGCATAAATGCCTGCCAGGGGCGCGACGGATTCGACGGGAGCATCCGATCCGCCGGGAATCCGGACGCCGGTGTCGAGCAAAGTCCGCCAGGCATAGGCATATCGGGTCCGGGGCTCGCCGATGCGCTGCGCGATCCAATGCATATCGGTGGTGCAGTGAACCGGTTGCATCGAGGGGATGACGCCAAGCCTGGCGAAGCGGGGCAACTCCGCGGGATCGAGCACTTGCGCGTGCTCGACGCGCAAGCGCGCATCGGCGACGTTGGCTTCCTTCAGAGCCCGCTCCATGGCGTCGAGGACAGTCCGGTTGGCGCGGTCGCCGATCGCATGAACCGCGGTCTGGAAGCCGGCCTTCAGGCCGCGCAGGATTGTCCGGTAGATCTCGTCTTCGGAAAGGCGCAATACTCCGCGATTCGCAGGGTCGTCCTGGTAAGGCTCCAGAAATGCCGCGCCGCGGGATCCGAGCGCTCCGTCGAGGCTCATCTTGATGCCGCGGATTGTAAGATGGTTGTCGTGCAGGCCGATTTGCGGCCCTTGCGCGAGGTAGTAGTCCAACGCTTCATAGGTGTGCGGCAGGTTCTGCTCGTTGGCCGGCCAGCGAACGAATTCGTAAATCCTGAGGTCAAACTCGCCCGCCTTCATCATCTCCTCGTAAAGTTCGATGTCCTGGCGGGAACCGCCGGCTTCGTGCACGCCGGTCAGGCCGGAAGCGAGGCATTCGCGGATCGACAGCCGTGCGGCCTCCTTTTTTTGCTCCCTGCTCATCGGGGGAATGTGGGTGGACACCAGGCGGAATGCGTTGTCCACCAGGGTCCCCGTGGGCTCGCCGTTGCGGTCGCGGATGATCTGTCCCCCGGGCGGGTCGGGTGTGCCTTTCCGGATCCCGGCCATCTCGAGCGCCCTGCTGTTTACCCACGCCGCGTGCCCGTCCACACGGCTCAAGTACACGGGATTTTGCCGCGCCACGGCGTCGAGTTCGGCTTTGCCGGGAAAAACCTTGACCGGCCAGTTGTTCTGATCCCAGCCGCGCCCCTGGATCCACTCGCCTGGTTTGGCCTGCGCTGCCCGGGCGGCGACCCTCTTGATGATTTCCTCCTTGCTCGCGCCGCTCGCATCAATCCGCATGGTGCGGGAGCCGATGCCGAGGAAGTGAGTGTGCGCGTCGATCATTCCCGGGACAACGGTTTTGCCGCCGAGTTCGATGATCTGCGTCCCCGCGTCGACCCGCTTCTGGATTTCTTCGTTCGTGCCGACGGCGATGATGCGACCAGCCTTCACCGCAATCGCCTGGGCGGCAGGATTCGCGCTCTCCATGGTCACGATATGGCCGTCACGCAGCACTAATTCCGCAGCCTCCTGAGGATTGGTCCGGCAGCCGCTCGAGAGCAGCAGCCAGCATCCGACGATGGGCATGACCAATGAGTTTCTCATGATGAGGGCTCCCGTTGTTTTAGTAACTTCTTGGGGTGCAATTGGAAGTCGGACTCAATACCCTGCCGCAGCTATCAGAGCAAATCGGGCCAAAAAGCAAAAACGCCACAGATTCCACGGATTCAAAAAACCTGACCGATGATACGTTTGAACTGGAGCGACCTTCCCCAGCAAAGGATCGAGTATTTTTTAACAAAATCGTGAAATCCGTGGCGTTTTTGTTTTGATTTCTCCATGCCTGCCCCCTCCGGCTCCCGGCTATTTCTTTTCCGCCCTTGCCTTGTCCACCATGGCCTTCACTTCTTTCATCAAGGTCGGGACATGATAGGGGATGCCATCCTTGATGGTCCACTCGATGCCGCCGCCGCGCACGACCTTAGCCTTGGGATCACCCGGCACGATGGCGCTATAGTTGTTGACCACCTTCCCGTCGTAGGTCAGCACATCCGTACCGTAAGGGTTCAGGAGCCTCAGGTTTTCGACGGGATTGCCGTTGACGACGAGCAGATCGGCGATGAAGCCCTGGCGGACGCGGCCCAGCTTGTTTTCCATCCCGATCATTTTCGCGCCATTCGCGGTGGCCATCTTGATCACCTCGAGAGGGTGGAATCCGGCTTCCTCGAGGAGCTCCATTTCATGCACCTGTCCGAAGCCGTAGAGCGAATAGATGAATCCCGCGTCGTCGCCGACTGTAATGACGCCCCCTTTGACGCCGAACTCCTTCAAGGCATCCATCCACACCTGGTAGTTTTTCTTCCACCGTACTTCCTGCGTGTTGGTCCAGCCGAGGAAGTAGGAGCCATGATTGCGCATGTCGGGCATGAAGTAACGTTCCATGGTCGGATGCAGATACTCCTTGTACCAGGGGAGATTCTGGGAGCGGATGACATCGCGGCTTGCGATATAAATGGAAAGCGTCGGGCACCAGTACACGTTGTTTTTGATCATCAGGTCGAGCACGTCGGAGAGCTTCTTCCGATTGAGGTTGGGTTGAATAAAGAGCTCGCCCGCGCGGCCGAAACGGTGGACCTCGTTGTTGGCGTTATGTTCCGGCGGGAAATCCTGAATGCCGTCCAGCGCCGCATCGGCAACGCCGTAAAAATGCTCGAGGGAGGTAACCCCCAATTCGGCCCAGTCCTTTGCCGTGGTCTCATCCACGGCGATGTGCGTTGCCGTGCGCAGGCCCTGCTTGTGGGCTTCGTCAAGGAAAGCCTCCAGCAGGTCGCGGTCCATGCCTGACGCCTTGAGGCCATCCACGCCTTCCGCCTTGGCGAAGCGCACCCCTTCGCGCACCAATTGCTGCGTATGAGAGCCTTTGGCGGACCAGATGCGCTCGTAAAGCAGCATGCGCGGCGCCACCATCTTATGGGCATTGCTCTGCTCACGCCACTGCTTCGCCTTGTTCCAGTCGGCCCCGACATCGCGGATGGTGGTCGCTCCTGCGGCCAGGTACAGGTTCATCTCGTATTGAATGGGCTGCGGGATGCCGCCGCGCTCGTCCTGCAGGTGTATGTGCCCGTTGACGATTCCGGGCATCACGTATTTTCCGGTTGCGTCGATCTCGGCATCGGGCGACCAGTCGCGCGGCGGGGAGCCCACGCGAGCGATGAGCCCATCTTCAAGGCAAATACTCGTCGGACCGAATGGGGGCTCGGCATTGCCGTATATGACCATGGCATTCCTGATCAGGAGGCGCTTCGCCGGCACGGCGTGTTCCGGAGCCTTTGCCGCTGCCCTTGCCTGGGCCGGTTGGGCCCCCTGCTCGACATCCGCCGCGGCATGCGATAAGAAGCCGAGCCCGGCAATCAGTACACACGATAAGATCCAATGTCCCGCTGTCCTCTTCATAGGTATTCCCGTCCCATGTTTGTTTGATGAACGCTTGATCTTCTACCCGACATCCGCCGGATGCACGCCCATTCTATGCCCCGATTCCAGCCGGCGACAACTGGAAAGCTTCATGCTGCGCAACAATGGAACGACAAGGGTGCGATCGACAAGTGCATCGTCAGGACTCAAGGGGCGGAGTTCCTCGGCGTCAAAAAGTCAAAGGCGGCATGAGGCGGGATCCGCTCATTCCGTAACGATTCCCAGCGGCGGCCTTTTCTTCCATTGGCCGCGGGTAAAGTCCGGACACTCAATCGGCGCGCTTTTTTTGGCCAGCGACTTTTCGCTCAACGCCACCACGGCGCTGATCGTCATCCCGTCATACACGTCAAAATCCGTGGGATTGCCTTCCCGCAGGCACTTGATCAAACGGTAATCTTCGACAAAATCCATTCCGCCGTGCCCTGCGCCCTTGCTCTTCTCCCGGAGAGCCTTCAGCAATGGATGCTCGTATTTTTCCCTGTAGGTGTCCAGTTTTTCCCATTTGTGGTCGAATGAAATGGTTTCTTCGGGGTATTTGTTGACCAGGCCTTTAGTGCCCTGAAGCACGATCCTGCGGCTATACGGCCGCGGCGAGTTCGTATCATGCGTTACCAGGATGGTTTCTCCGCGATACGTCTTGATCAGGGTGTTGATCACATCTCCCAGCGCATAGTTCGTTTTGGAAAGGGGGTGATCCGGTCCATAGAGCCGGATTGCTTCCAGCTTCAAGCTTTTCGCCGGGCTGCTTATCGACACCAAATATTCGAACTTGTTTCCGCGCGTAATATCCAGCCACTGGGCTACCGGCCCCAACCCGTGCGTCGGATACAAATCGGCATTCCGCTTGATCGAATACTGGAGCCGCCAGTCATTGGGATAATACAGCTCCCCGAACTTGTAGCCCCGCAGATCATGCAGATAACCGCACTCCGCGTGCAGCAGTTCCCCGAATACTCCCTGCCGCACCATATTCAGGATCATCATCTCGCACGTATCGTAGCAGCAGTTCTCCATCGTCAAGGCGTGCTTCTTGTGTTTCTCCGCCGTCTCCACGATCTTCCAGCAGTCCTCCAGCGTCGTCGCACCCGGCACCTCGGTTGCGGCATGCTTACCCGTCTCCATTGCCTTGATACATATCGGGACGTGCCATTCCCAAGGGGTTGCCGTATAGACCAGATCCAGCTCCTCCTTGTCGCACATCCGCTTGAAATCTTCCGGCCCGTTGAAATAGCCCGCCGGCCGGGGGCGGCCCAACTTCTCCACCTGGTCCTGGGCGCGCTTGACCCGGTCCTCCAGCAGGTCGCATACCGCCTTGATCTGCACTCCTTCGATCCGCAGCAGGTTGCTGAAATGTCCCCTCCCCTGTTGTCCTACCCCCACAAAGCCCACCCGCACCATCTCCAGAGGCGGGGTCGCAAACAATCCAGCCGGCGCCTGCCCCTGCGGCTGATCGCCCTCCTTGCCCTCCAAAATCATGCTTCCTAAAGCCAGGCTTAATCCGGTCGCCCCGCTTTTTTTGAGAAAATCCCTTCGGTTTACGCCATCCCCTGCCTCTGATCGGTTTCTCATAAATTAGACCTCCAACTTTTCATTGAGATCCTTACGGCACGTTTTGTGTGTTGTTAGGATCTAATTCTTTTGCCTCTAATATTGCACAGCGGCAGCAGGTTCCGGAATCAAAAAGGAGTTTCAGCAACCTCCCCTGGGATTCAAGCAGTCAATCCTGGTACAGCAGGCGCATTAATCCTGCGAAATCCTCGAACCGCAACGCTTGCGGGCCGTCACTCAAGGCTTTTTCCGGATCCGGATGGATTTCCACTATCAAACCGTGCGGTCCGACGGCATGGGCTGCCAATGCCAGTGGGATCACCAGGTCTCGCCGGCCGGCCGCGTGCGACGGGTCCACGATGATCGGCAGATGGGTGAGTTGCTTCAGGATCGGAATGGAGCCCAGGTCCAGCGTGCTGCGCGTCGCCGTCTCGAAGGTGCGGATGCCCCGCTCGCACAGGATGACCTGATGATTGCCGCGGTCCAGGATGTACTCGGCTGCGCTCAGAAATTCATCCATGGTCGACATCATGCCGCGTTTGAGCAAAACCGGGCGGGTGGAACGGCCAACCTCGCTGAGCAAACTGAAGTTCTGCATATTGCGCGCGCCGATCTGCAGAATATCGGCATAGCGTGCAACGGGCTCCACGTCCGCCGGCGCCAGGACTTCGGTGATGATCGGCAGATCATATTGCTGCCCGGCCTGCGCCAGAAGCTTCAGACCTTCCATGCCCAAACCTTGAAAGCTGTAAGGCGATGTGCGCGGCTTGAAACACCCCCCGCGCAGGATCTTGCCTCCGCATTCTTTCACATGACGCGCGCAGGCCAGGATCTGGTCGCGCGACTCCACCGCACAGGGACCGGCCATGACGGTGAATTCGCCTGCCCCGATGCGTACACCCCGCACATCGATCACGGTATTTTCCGGCTTGCTTTTGCGGCTGGCGAGTTTGTAATTGGCCGTGGTTTTCACTTCCGGAAGCGAGGACGGCGTCTCCTCGCTTCCCGAACCGGCCAGAGTCCGGATGGCGGGGGGAGTTTTCGAGCGTTGCCGCGTGGGATAACACCCCAGAATCTTCAGCGATGTGGTGGCGGTTCGCAGTTTGTCAAGCGCATCGGCCACTCTGGCATCCGCGATATTCCCCTCAAAATCAATATAAAAAAGATATTGGAACGGCATGCCGGGAATCGGGCGGCTTTCGAGCTTCGTCAAGTTGATTTCGCGCTCGTGCAGAAGGGTGAGCGCCTTGAGCAGCGCACCCTCTTCGTGGGGAGTCGAGATCACAAGCGAGGTCTTGCACGGAATCCGGAGGTCGACAGCCGTCGCTCTCCTCGCCACGATCAGAAATCGGGTGTAATTGTTCGGCTGGTCTTCTATGTTGCGGCGCAGCACCTGCAATCCGTAACGCCGTCCCGCGTCTTCGCTGGCAATGGCAGCCCAGGAAGGGTCATTCTGTTCCTGGACCGCCTGGACCGCCATGGCCGTATCCGGATGCGGCTGCGCCTGGCAATGCGGCAGCTGGGATAAGAATTTCAGGCACTGCGCGAGCGCCTGCGGGTGTGAAAGAACGCGGCGCAATCCGGCCAGGGACGCGTTTGCCGCGGCAAGGAGGCAATGCTCAATGCGGAGGACCTCCTCGCCTACTATGGCCAGGCGCGCGTTCAACAGCAGGTCATATACCTCATTAATACTCCCGGCCGTAGTGTTTTCGACCGGAAGAATTCCATACTCGCATGCGCCCTCCTCGACCGCATCCACAACTTGTTCAAAGGAAGTGAATCCGACCAGCGAGGCCTGAGCCAGGCAGTCCGCGAAATATCTCCGGCCGGCCAGTTCGCTGTAGGCGCCTTCGATGCCCTGAAATGCGATCTTGGTCAAGGCAAGCTTTTCACTGCCTCCCATCAAATGGAGCTGCTGAGATCGAATGGAGTCGTCAATAATCTCATGAAAGACCCGCGTGACAAGATACGCATCAAGCCCCCGGGCGCGGCCTTGCGTGATGAGGTGAGCCAGGATCTGCTCTTCCCGCGCTTCATCGCGGATGGGCGCTCCCTGCCGGTCCTTGCATTGGATGATGCGGCTGGCCAGCTCCCGGCGTGCCGCCAGAGCTTCGAGGATGTTCTCGTCCACCTGGTTGATTCGAGCTCGTATCGCTTCCAATTCATCCATGCGCGTTCCTTTCTGAATCCATCGGGTCGTCACCCGCCCAAAATAAAAAAGCCCTCACCCGGCCGGCGGGGAGGGCTTATTACGCTCGAGCGCGCTCCGCTACCTGCCGGGCGAATGGCCCAGGGGGGTAAAGGCAAAAGCGATCGATGCGAGCGCACGCAAAGTCATGAGCATCCCATGCATCATGCCACGATGTGATGTTTCAGTAAACGGTTTATTGCAGGCTAAAACCACGGCCTCTGGCCGTGCGACCCTGAGAGGCTCAGCCGTTCCGGCGAGCCGTCGTTGGTTTTGGACGCCACGAGCCAGAGCAGAACATTTTCGGGGTCGGGGTCGGTATCGGGGTCGCTATCGTAATCGGCATTGGAACCTGAGCTTGAACGCTGGACAGCATGGGCGCTATTTCAGGATCACTGTCTCAATGCGGACCAGCTGTTGCTGGAATCGCGGCCGTAGAACGACGACAGGGCGAAATGGCGCTGCGCTGCAGGTTCACGCAAGGCTTGCTCCAAAGATTTTCCTTGCGCCAAAAGGCAAATTCCGGATAAATGGAAATATATAAATGGCCCCAGGAGGTTCGTGATCACCCCACAGTTACATCCGGGGGCTCCATTGGCTGTGCGGGATTGCATTCCCCAAGCTGGGTTTGTGATTCCTGAATCTTGATCCGGAGGTATTCGAAATGAAGATCCCCATAGATCCAATGCCGGAGCGGCCACCCGGCAAATTCTATCGACGCTTGCGGCTCCTGATGGTAGCCGCGGCGGGATTGGCGCTCACCGGGAGCCTGGCCAGGCCGGCGGCCCAGACCGAACGTCGTCCGGCCGCACCGCAGGTTGACCCCAAGGCTGTTGCCGTGCTTCAGGCCATGGACGATGCGTTCGCGCAGGCGGAGGGGTTCGTCGCGACCTACAGGAGCGAATCGTTCCGTCCCGACGGCCAACCCGCGGGCGCCGAAACGACGAAGCTCAGGCTGGGGCGGCCGAACCTGTACTATGTGGAAAGTTCTTCCGGCGGCAACAATATCCGGCGCATCCTCGCGTCCGACGGCGCCACCCGATTCAGTGTCACAACATCGAAGGCGGCCAGTTGCACCACGTGGAAGGTCGCGCCGCTCAATGAATCCAGGGAAGTGGACACGTTCAATCCGCTCTACTGGAGCTTCTACAACCTCGGGGAATGGCAGATTCGCTCGGCGCTCCTCGGCCACTGGGTCACCAAGTGGCGGTTGAACGATCCCGGGCTGCGCGGCGTGCGGTATGTCGGCCGCGATAGCGTTGCCGGCATTCCCGTCGACGTCGTCGAGTGGACCTACACGATCGGCTACAACAGGCCGGAGGACGACCCGCTCTACACCAGCCTCCTGTCGATCGGGCCCGACCATTTCGTCCGGCGGATTGAAACGACTTCGACCAGCAGGAAGGATTACGAGGGGCGCAAAATCGTCGAGACGGTGTCCGACATTCGAACCACTCCGCGCGGCGCGGAGGAGGACTTCGCGTATCGCCCCCCGGAGGGCGTCGAGTGCAGGACCGTCAATCCCGAGGATGCTTATACGACCGGGAAGTACGCCGACTTGCCGATCGGATCCAAGGCGCCGGACTTCACGCTGAAGACCGCGCGTGGCGAGACATTGCGCCTGTCCGCGTTCCTCAAGCGGCACAAGGTCGTGCTGATGAACTACTGGGGGTATGGTTGAGCGGGTTGTCGTGTGGAGTTGCCACACGTCGAAAAGTTCTACCGCGAATCCAAATCCCTGGGCTTCGGGCTGGTCACCGTGACCTCCGATCCGGCAGCCGAAGTGCTCAAGATGGTCGAGTACAACGGCATCACGCACCCGATCGTCAGTGACACCGCGGACCCCGAGACCGGCAAGGTGTACGAGAAGTACCACGCGTACGACGGCAAACACTATCTCATCCGCGGCGACGGCGCCATTCTCGCGACCTTTACCAAGCTCGGGATCTCGCTGCCGATCCTGAAGCGAGAACTGGCCAGACATGGAGTCAAATAGCGTGTCGAAGTGAGCGCGGGCCGAACTGCGTCCCTTGCGCCCTGGGCTATGTTGAGTCGCGGTGCTTGCATAACCATGGCCCCATCTTGGGGGCTTCCTGAGGCCACCCGCTCGGCGGATGGAGTCTCGCTGATTGCAGGCTAAAACCACGGACTCTGGCCGTGCGACCCGTCGTTGGTTTTGGACGCCAAGAGCCAGAGCAGAACATTTTCGGGGTAGGGGTCGGTATCGGGGTCGCTATCGCAATCGGCATTGGAACTTGAGGAGGAACGTTAGACATCATGGTCGCTACCGACCTCGATTCGATACCGATAGCGATACCGACCCCGACCCCGAGGATTGCTCCGGTTGGCCCCGCTGTGAGTGGCAAGCCAAAGCCACGCCTTCCAGGCGTGGTCGATTACTCACCTTTTTGTGTCTCGCGTGTTCTGGTCAGGATGGAGGTTCTGTGTCTATAAGAAGAACATTCGGCTCGGCCGTCGTGTGCCCGATGATGTTTGTGGCGATCGCGTTTGCGCAGGAAACGCCGGTGCGCTGGTCGGCCAAATCCCCTGCAGAACCGGTTCAGGCCGGCGCCTTGTTTGAGGCCAAGCTCAGTGCGAGGATCGACGGTATCTGGCATATGTATTCGGCAACGCAGCCTCCGGGCGGCCCCATGGCCACGCGTTTCAAAGTGCTCTCCGGAGCGCCTGTCGAATTGTCGGGCAAAATAAGGCAATCCGCGCCACAGACGGCATTCGATGCGAATTTCGGCATCGACACGGAATTCTTCAGCGGCAGCGCCGAGTTCTGGATCCCGTTGAAAGCGGATGCGTCAGCCAAACCGGGCGATTATGCGGTGCAGATTCAGGCCTCCTACCAGGTATGCGACAACAGGATCTGCCTGCCGCCCCAAAATGAACGCATCCAGCTCAAAATAAGAATTCGGTGACAGGCCTGTCCCCCGGATCGACGGCATCAATTCTACATGTGTAGAAAATGTTCTTGACAACTGTAGAAGCTCGTGAGACCATTTCTACAAATGTAGAAGCGGAGGGCGCATGAAACTGAGTGAAGCGGAATGGCAGATCATGAAGGCGTTGTGGCGCTGCCAGCCGGCCACGGTCCGGGACCTGATCGGGCATTTGCCTCCCGGCGTGGACTGGGCCTACACAACGGTCAAGACGATGTTGACGCGGCTGGAGACCAAGCGCGCCGTAAGCGAGCGCAAGAGCAAGAACGTCAGTGTCTACGAGGCTCTGGTTTCGCCGCAGACCGCCCAGGGCAGCGCCTGGAGCAATTTCCTGAATCAGGCATTTGACGGCGCGATGGAGCCCCTGCTCCACTTCCTGGTCCGGGAGCGGAAGTTGACGAAAAAGCAGCGGCGCCAGCTGGCCCAGCTTCTCGAGGAGGAGGAGCGCAGGGAAGAGGAGGGGAGATGATCGAGCTCTGGAACATCATGGCATATCGGTGGTGGGACTGGATGGGATCGATGTTTTGGCAGGCCAGCCTCCTGATTCTCCTGGTGACCGGCCTGGACCTGCTGGCCCGGCGCTGGGTCTGGCCGCAGGTGCGGTACGCGCTCTGGCTGCTGATTTTCGTGAAGCTGCTGATACCGCCCGGCTGGTATCTCCCCACGGCCGTGGTGCCCCGCATGTTCGGGGAGACCGAGGAACTGCTGGGTCGGGTCTGGGACCGGCAATTCCCTCAGCCGGCGGCATTGCAGGCGGCGGAATCGGCGCCCCTTGATTCTGCTGCCATGTCGGAGCCGGTGAACGGCTCCGGCCGGACCGTTGCGACGGCTGCCACGCCTGCCCGGCTGTTGCCGCAGGCATACCTTTTTGCATTCTGGCTGGCGGGCATGAGCCTCTTTCTGTTTCTTTTGATTTTCAAGATGGCCAAGCTCCGCCGCTGGCGCCGGGAGCAGGAGGAGCGCAAAACGATCCCGCCGTGGTTCCACGAGCTGCTGGTGGAAACCAGCCGGCGCCTGAATCTGGAGCAGCTGCCGGCGATCGTTTTTTCCCGGGATGCAGTGACGCCCGCGGTCTACGGAGTGTTCCGGCCGGTGCTCCTGTTGCCGGAGCACTATCTGAATGATCGGAGCAGGGAAGAAGCCGAGCACATCCTGCTGCACGAGTTGTGCCACGTGAAGCGGGGCGACCTGTGGATTCACGGCCTGGTCATGCTGCTGCAGGTCGCATACTGGTTCAATCCGTTCCTGCTGTGGGCGAACCGGCAGCTGCGCCATGTGCGGGAAATGTGCTGTGACCAGACCCTGGCAGCCCGGCTCCAGGATCGGACCGAAGCCTATCGCAAGACACTTTTAAACACGGCACGGGAACTTTTGACGGAAAGGGTGGAACCCGGAATGGGGTTTCTGGGTGTGTTCGAAGAACCCTTCTGGCTGGTGGCGAGGATCCGTTGGCTGGAGAAAAAGACCTGGCATCATCGCAAATCCATTGCGGCCGTGGCCGCCCTAGTCATCCTGAGCATGGCGATCCTGGTGATGCCCATGGCCGGCCGGCCCGCCTCGATGAATCCGCCGGCGGATCCGGCCGCCCAGTATTCCGGGAGCCCATCCTCCGCGAGCCAGCAGCCCGCGGAAGCGCCTGCCTCCGGAGCCGGAATCCGCGCCGTCTACTGGCGCATGATCACCCGGGAGACCGAATATTTCTTCTGGTTCGAGGCCGATTCCCGCTTTTTTTCCATGGAGGAGGGCTGGCATGCGGGCAACAAAGTGGCGCTGATCGAGGAAGGCCGGACCTTCATCCTGGATAAGGAAAAGAACCGCTTCCTTTTTCTGAACCGCAACCGCAGAACCTATCTGGAAGTCCCGCTGCCGGTAAGTCGGGCGACGGCATTTTCGCCTGAACTCGCGAGGTTTTTCGAAGAGCGCAAGACGTCGGGACGGGTGGAATCCCTGGGTGAAACCCGGCAGATTCTGGGACGGATGTGCAACGGCCTCCGCCTGATCAACTGGAGCGCGTATGGCGACGAACAGACGGATCGCGCGGAGAATATCGTCTGGACCACCAGCGATGTGCCCTTCAATGTCGCAGTATTCGACGAGGCTCTTGTCAACACGCGCCTGCTGGTTTCGAACAAGGATGAAGCTCTTCTGCGGGAGATGCAGCAGCGCATGAAGGGATATCAAATGGGGATCGAGCAGGATACCGGGCGCTTTCCACGACAAAAGAGATATGTGATGCGGGTGGTGGAAATCGCCGAGAAGATCGCGCCCTCGGGCATTTTCGGCGTGCCGCCGGACTACACTCGGCTCGACCAGCTCGACGTCAAGAATCTTCGTTGAGGAATTCCAGGAATTCGGGATCATGTGCGGATGGCGATTAATCAGTTTCCGCTGCAAAACTACTGATCCGGTGATAACGTGCGGAATGTAGGGGCGACCGGCAGGTCGCCCGAAGATCCGCGCACATCGCTGTGGCACTTGATGAAAGGAAATGGCTATGGACAGGAAACTGCCTTGGGTGGCAGCGGTTCTTCTGGTGCTGGTTTCAGGTTGTGGGCAGTCCCCCGCGTCCCTCAAACCTCCAACCCAACCGACGGCACAATCCAATGAGCAGCGTTTACCTAAACCTGGAGCATTCAGCCGGGAGCAGTTGATCGCGGATACCAGACAGCTTGCGGACATCCTCGAAAGCGCTCATCCGGATCCCTACATCAACGGGGGCGGAAGGATTGCTTTCCACCGGCGCCTGCAGCGCGTCTTGAACGCCATTCCCGAGGAAGGGATGACGCGGGACGAGTTCTACCGCCTCCTGCGGCCCTTCGTCGCCGGTGTCGGCGATATGCATACCAGCCTCCTGGGAGGCTACGATGTCGATCGCCGGCGTCCGGGCGGTGTCTCCCTGGGCTTTGCGGTCGTGGAAGAGAGCCTGGTTGTGTCGGGCGTCGCTCAAGAGAAGCACCGTGATTTGCTCGGGAGCAGGCTGGTCTCAGTGGCAGGCGTGCCGCTGGACGAGCTGGTCGAGCGCCAGAAACAGTTGCGAGGCATCGACAACCAATATCACGGATTGCAGACGCTCGCCAGGCAGTCCCTGCGGTATCGACCGTACATGCAGGACCTGATTCCGGAATGGAAAGACACCAACCGGGTGCGCGTGGAACTCAAGCGCCCAAACGGCAGCATAACAGCGATCGAATTGAATCAGCCCGCAATCCAGCCCGCCTGGATTGCTCTCAACTCCCGGATCACCCTGCCTGTCCCGGGTGATTCGGGCTTCTTACACGCTTTCCTGAAGGCTCCTGATTCACCGAAAGAAATCGCCTACGTCCGTTTCACCCACATGACGGGCTATCGTGAAACCCGGGAAGGCCGCGATCCTATTTTGACCAAACTGATCCGCCCTCCCTCGGCCACCGACACCTTCCGGTCATTAGTCATCGAGATGAAAAAGCGGGGCACGGAAACGCTGGTCCTCGACGTGCGCGACAACGGCGGCGGCAACTCGTTGATCGTGGACATCCTGATTTACTTCCTGTACGGCAAGGAGACGCTCCTGAAGATGCAGGGATTCGGATCAGGGGAAAGCGGAGTGTTTCGCTACTCCCGTCTCTACTTTACCGATCGCCCCAGCGAGTCGCTTGCTGCCATCAACACGGGCCGGGAGGTGCCGCTGGTCGAGGGGGACTATGAGTTCAGCTGGTCCTATGTGAACGGTGCGCCCATCGCCAGGAGCAGCAGGCCTCCTGAAGAACCGCTCGGCTTTAAGTATCTGCGCGCTTCTCCCACCTTTCGTCCCGAATTCGAATCGGGCGCTTATGGCGGCTATTATCAACCCCGGAAGGTGTTGGTGTTGTGCGATGCCGGCACGGCCAGCGCAGGATTCAGCGTTGTCGTCGGCTTTCACCGCCTCGGTGCGATCCTGGTGGGCACGCCTTCCGCTCAGGCGCCGAATTCGTTTGGCGCCGCCGCCATCTGGAAACTGACCCACACCGGCATCCAGGGCACGGTGCCGATGATCGCCGCCACCCACTTCCCGGACAACCCGGAGAAGGCGCACCTCCTGCCGGTCGACGTTCCGCTGACCTACGAACGGCTGGCGTCGCATGGCTTCGATCCTAATGCGGAGTATCTGCTGGCTCTGGAACGCCGCTGACGGCCGATTGACCCGAGCCGCTTATTTTCACTTCTGTGCGATCATAGCGTGAAATAACTCCATCCTGCTGACCTTCCTTTTTTGGACCTTTCGACATCCGTCACCCAATGTGTATTATACTTGGCATCAAAATCTTCGGGGGCTCGGGCATGGCAGTTTGGGATCAGGCTTCCGCTCCGGACAGCATCGCTCGGAGCGAATTGCAGCAACAGGTGCAGGCTCTTCTGCTTGGCGATGCCGGCGCACTCGTTCTTGGAATGATCATATCCGTCGTCGGTCTGTCAGCCGTGTCGGTGTTTTATGTGCGCCGGAGGCCCAAAGCCCGTTTGCTGCTCTGGTTCGGGTAAAACCGCCCCTATTCCGGCGCCGCTCATCCTCCGCTGTTGTTATGGAAAGGCAAAGAGAGGGCGATTCTCGAAATCCAGGAAAACGGTTTGCCGCTGGGCTTCCGCTCGAATGAGAAATACGCAAATGTCCCCATTGGGCTCGCTCCCGGCGATCGGATCCTCATGTACACCGACGGAATCATCGAAGCTGCAAACCCGTCGGGAGACTTTTTCGGAGAGGAGCGGTTCAAGGCCTGTATCAGGGCCCACAGCCACCTCCCGGCGGACAGCTTTGCGGATTCACTGCTCCGCGAGCTTGCGGCGTGGTCGGGGAAGAAAGTGGGCATGGCGCGGGAAGATGATCTCACGCTGATTGTGATTGACATCAGTTGAACGGCGCAACCGCGGGATTCTTGCGTGGTTAGCCGCACCTCACTTCAACCCGAGCTTTTTGCCTGCAGCCAGAAGATTCAGAGCCTCGCGAAGACGACGCTCCTTCGTCTGCTCGCGCTTGGCGGAGTCAATCCACCCGATGTAGGCCCGGCGATATGACGGCGCCAGCTGTTCGAAGCACTTTGAGGCACGCGGATTCGTCCTCAGTGCCTGCTCGATGTACGAAGGGATCTCCGAACCGGACGGACGTTGTGCATCGCCGCTGCGACTCGTCGGCGCGCGATTCAATCCCGGCGCCGTCAGCAACCCGCGCAATTCGAGGTCCGCATAACGCCGGCGATTCGCGGTCGACCATTTGCTGTCGGCCTTTCGCGGCGTGAACTTCCGTGCATACCGGGCATCATCGAGGCGCCTGACTATGCTGTCGATCCAGCCATGGCAGAGTGCTTCCTCGACGGCATGATCGTAGGTGAGGGGCCTCACGCCCGTGTGGCGCTTGTGGAAGATGAGCCAGATTTCAGAGTCCGAGTCGTGGTGCTCTCCCAGCCACTTCCGCCACTCCTGGCGGGTCCGGATGTCCATGGTCTTGATGGCTTTCGCGGACATCAGCGCGTCGCGCCTCCAGTCTCGCTCTTGTACTCCCAACTTATATCATACGGGTCTCGATAAATGGATAGGCCACCATTTAGCGCTTGCCCGTCCCATCAGGACTGGATCATTAAAATAGTAATTTCATTAATAATCGACTGCTTATGCGTGATCAAATTGGCGGCGCGGCTTGAGGCCGGTCTTAATCCGCAGGTGGTTCGAGCGATTGAGAGCCGCATGGACAAACATTGTCCGAGGCAATGGACATTGATATGGCATTCATGCCATACTTTGGCTGTATGAAAATGACCATGCATATCGACCAAGCGCTGTTGAAGCGAGTCATGGCGGCAACCGGGGTTACCAGCAAGACCAAGGCAGTTGACGTTGCCTTGCGCGAGCTTGACCGCCGCGCTGAACTGATCCGGCTCGCCCGGGAAGGGCTCGGCCTGACGTCAAAGGAATTGAGAAGTGCTTTCCATCCCGCCTCGGATCCGGACACAACACTTCATTGTGCCGAGGCGCGAAGAACCTATGGCCGCAAGCCCCGTTCTCGTTGACAGCAGTTTCTACATCCAACTGCTCCGCGGGGGCCACGATCCCCTGCGTGCGCTGGCATTGACCGCGGCGGCGAGGGATCTTGCCGTTTGTGGCGTGGTGCGCTGTGAGGTGGCGCGGGGGCTTCGGGAACGCCGGGTCTTAAAGCGCTTCCAGGCCTTCTGGGATGTCATGATCTCCGTTCCCACGGACGAATGGATCTGGAACAACGTCGAGGAGACTCTGTGGCAGTTGGACCGCAAGGGTCTGACGCTGCCTTTGCCGGACGTAATCATCGGCTGCTGTGCCCGGAAAATCGGCGCGGTCGTGATGACGGCCGATGCGCATTTCAGCCTCATCCCGGGCGTTGAAGTAATCGCCCGCCCTGATTTGCCGTGGTCCGAACCCATTTGACACTGGCCAGGGACAGTATGACCAGGCACCTCGCTCTCCACGAACCTTCACGATGCGCCCGGGCAAGTCAACGACGTCCTCCCACATGTCCTCCGAGGTTTTCAGCGGGGACAGGTAGTCAGTCCTTCTTCTCGCCGGCATCAGCCATCATCCGCTTCAAGTCTTCGACCCAGTTCAACACCACGATAATCTTCGTGGCATACATCTTCTGATCGCTTTCCCTGATCATCAGGAACCTCCGGCCATCGGGCGAGACGTCGTAGCTCGTTGTCGTCGTACCCTTGATACCGCAGCCCGAGCTCGGCCCGAACATGTAGTCCCCTTCCCAGAGCAGCTGAGGAGCGCCTGGCTTGAACAGGGGCTGAGTGCTCACGGCGACCGCCATCATTTTCCTGTCGTTGCGATAAAAGATCTCTTTTCCATCCGGCCGCCATACGGGATCCATGCCGCCCTCCGAGGAGATCTGGATCTTCGGCCCCGGCCCCGGCCACGGCTGCACGTAGATTTCGGCCTTGGCCGATTCCATCGAGCAATACACCATCCACTTGCCGTCCGGTGAGAACTTCCCCGCGCCCTCTGGGAACTCGGTCGCCGCGAACGGGCGCGGCTCGCGATCTCCTTCCATCGGCAGCACCCATATGGCGGGCCTTCTTTCCACGCCAAGCTGGTCGAACACCAGGTTCTTGCCGTCCGGCGAGAACGAAACCGCCTGCTGCCACCCCTCGAGCTTCGTGAGAAGGCGCTCTGGCTGGGTGCTTCGGTCCACCGGCATCCACCACAGCGTCATCTTTCCTCCCTTCCACGATCGGTAGGCGATGTGTTTGCCATCGGGAGTCCAGATCGGCGCGTGGCTCATGCCATCGTTTGTCATCTTCGTCATGACCGCGCGATCGAAATCATAGACATAGAAGTCGTGGTTCATGCCTTCGACCTCCACCGCGAGTTGCTTGCCGTCGGGCGAGATGCGCGGATTCAGGTAGGACCGCGCCGGCAAGGGCAGTTGGGTGGCCTTCCCCTGGCGATCTACCCATTGGAGCGTACGTTCGCCGTTCTCCTTCGGTCCCGCGGCATACGCAAGGTCGCCGGCCGGCGAGATGTCGAAATAGGCTGAGCCGATATTAATACTCATCAGCACGCCGTCGAGCACTTTCACAGGCATCCCCGTCGCCTCGAGCCTGGACCTGTCGAATGGAACGGCGTAAAGACTTCCGGCCCGCGCGTAGACGATATGTCCCGAGGGCGAGTACCGCGGGCTCGTGCCTCCATTGACGATCGGTTTGCGCTTTTTGGTAGCCCGATCGAACGCGTCGATCCGCGCGTCGTCGTAGGAATCGATCCCGCCTGATCCGACGGTAAAGATCAGGACCTTGCCGCCGGGCAACAGTTTCGCGTAACGGTGAGTACGCTCCTGCTTCGCGACGTCGAGCTCGGTGACCGGTTCGTTCTTGCCCCCGTTCTCCGAGGTCCGGATGATGGCGCCAATTAGCTGGTTGGTCCAGTAGATATAACCGTCAGGCCCCCAATCCCCGTTGAAGACCATTTCGATCGGAGCGATCGGAGTGCGCGCTCCCCCGGCGAGTGCGGTCTTAACGAACAGGGCCTTGTTAAAGTCAACGGTCGCAAGCCAGCGGCCGTCCGGGGAGTAGATGGGGTTCCTGAGGCCTTGCCCGTCGGCCCGAAGCCGGCTCTCGATGTCATCCAGGCGCCGCTCATGGAGACCCACGATACCCGTGACCGCGTTGGCGAGATAGGCCAGCGTCTTCGAGTCGCGCGAGAAGGTAAAGTGCGTGTCCCAGGAAGGAACGATCCGCTGCCCCGGCGGCAGGTCGATCGTGAAGCGCACAACGCGCGGCGGAGCCGCCGACCCGGCGCTCCGCCCGGTCCAGATCCCGACAGTGATGGCTCCAATCACGAGACCCGTCGCGACGCCGGCCAGTAGCGGCTTGCCAATCCGATGCCGCTGGGGCGCCGGCACGGTTGCAGCCCCGCGTCCGGCAAGCGCGTCTTCGAGCTCCAGCCGCGCGTCGGCGATGTCGTGCAGCCGGCCCTGCGGATCCTTCGTCAGGCAGCGTCGAAGCAGCAACCTCACGTTCTCTGGCGTTGTCGCGGGCAGGGCGCCCCAATCCGGATCGCGATCCAGAACGCCGACCAGCACCGCGGTTGTGCTGGTACCCGGAAACGTGCGCTTTCCCGTCAGCGCCTCGTACATCACGCATCCAAACGCCCAGATGTCTGTGCGCCGGTCGACCGCCTTACCCGACGCCTGTTCCGGGCTCATGTAGGCAGGCGTGCCCATCACCGTTCCCGCTTGCGTCATCTCCGCCGTGATGGTGGCGGTGCCGGCCTCGCTTCCGGGCGGTCGCGCTTCCTCCAGCGCTTTGGCGAGGCCGAAATCGAGCACCTTGACCTTCCCCTCGGGAGTGATCTTGATATTCTCCGGCTTGAGGTCGCGGTGGATTATATCCTTCTCGTGGGCCGCCTCGAGCGCCTCGGCAATCTGACGGCCGACTTCCAGAACCTGCCTGAATGGCAACGGACCCTTCACAAGGCGCCGGGCCAGCGTCTCGCCGGGCGCGTACTCGAGCACCAGGAACTTCACGCCGTCGGCCTCCTCCAGCCCGTGAATCGCAGCAATGTTGGAGTGGTTCAGCGACGCGAGCAGCCTGGCCTCGCGATCGAACCGTGCGAGTCGTTCGGGATCCTTTGCGAAGCTGTCGTGCAATAACTTGATGGCTACCTGCCGCCCGAGACGGGTGTCGGTCGCCTGGTACACAACACCCATCCCGCCGGCGCCAAGCCGCGACTCCAGTTGGTAATGTCCCAAGACCTGTTCTGCCACAAAAATCCTCCTGTCTCCGGCTGTGCACCGATATCCGCAAAACTGCCGCGATGCCTCCGCGCTGCAGGTGTGCGGAATTCGGGCCGCCGCTGCCACATGGCCGGTCCTCTCCGCAATCGCCATGAGGGCACCCCGCTCGGGGCGACCAAAAAACTGTTCTCCGATTACTCTGATGGGGAAATCTCAGCCACCCTACACCTGGTCGTTACGTTACATCTGCAGGCAGATCAAGCGCAAGTGCAATCGTCGGGCTCGCCTTCCCCACGATAGAGGCGCCGCTTGATCTTGGGTGGCAACGCCACTTTGATAACGCCAACAGTATTTTGGCTTCGAACCGGGAGCTCGAGGTGATGGTTGGATGGTTGGGGTCAGGTGATGAAACCATTGGGATTGCGTTGATTCTTCGTCACGGTTGTGTCAGAAAGAAAAACCGGAATCTGGAAAATTGGTCCGAATGCGGAGTTTGCGAATGCGGAGTCTGACCGACGTAAAAGGAAATCCTGATGTACCAACGCATCGCTCGGACCGGATTTTTTTAAATTCAGATTTGGAGTTCGGGGGACAGGCCTGTCCCCGAATTCGCGATATTATTAGTGATCAGGGACCAATCCGGCTGAAAGAAGCGTGTCTAAACTCGTATTGCGGTCACGTCGGAGTGCAGTAAAATGTCATTTGTGGACGATCCTGGGTTCCGGGAGTCGCAGCAGACGGGCGGAAGTTGACATAAGCCCCTTATCGAAAGCTGAGTCACCCCTCTGCGCCGCGCCCCGATCCCAAGATTGCTTATGGCGCCTATCCACCAAACCGATGCTGACAGAACACCGACAGCACATCCTTTGCTCCGCATGTCGAACGAAAGGAGGTCACAATGGCCAAGAAACCGGTCTGCGAGCGGTGTCAGAAGCCCTTAACAATGGAAGATCCCGACGCGTTCAAGATTCAACATCGTATGCCATCAGCATACCTTGGCACCGTGTGCATGAATTGTGGCAAAGTGGAGTGTTACCGGTGCAGGGGAGGGGTTGGCCTTCCATGCTCCTGGTGCAGCGGTGAAGTGGACGGAGCTTTCGTCCATCACTTCCGGTGATCGACCCTGCTCAGAGATTCAACGCGCCGCCGAACACTCCATCTTTCAACTCCCGCGGATGCCTCCGCCAGCGTGCGAGAGACAGCCGTCATCGTGCTGCGGAAGCTGGGTGATGCGAGTGCAAAGGACTCCCTGACCAAACTCCTGCGAGACGAGAGCGAAGCTGTGCGAGATGCAGCCAAGAAGGCTCTTGAGAGACTTGAGCAGGGTTAGCCCGCATTTCCCGGTTCCTACCGGATTTGATCGAGGGCCTTCAGCGCTGTGTCCGCCATCTCTATTTTCGAAGGGTCGATGCTCTTCAGGAGCATATAGGCCTGGCGCGCCTGTTCCTTCATCCCCTTTCCCGCATAGGCACGCGCCAGGTTGGCGCAGGCGTCGCCGTAATTGGGAGCGAGATCCAACGCCTTTCGGGCACAGGCGATGGACTGGTCGAAGCGCCCGCGGACCAGATGAATCCCCGCGGCATTGCTGTAGGCAACTGCATTGCGCGGATTCACCCTGATCACCGCTTCAAAGAATCCGAGTGCGTGGTCGTACTCCTGCAGGCTTATGTAAAACGTGCCGGCGGCGAGCAGGACCGGCTCCCGGTCCGGAGCCGCTGCGCAGGCTTTGTCGAAGTACACACGCGCCTGATCTGCGTTCCCCTTTCTGGAGTAGATCCCTCCCAATCCCGAATAGATCTCAGCCAGATTCGTCCGGTTCTTTATGAAGGACTTCCGCCATGACTCCAGCGCCTTCAGCTCCCACTCCCGGGCCCTGTCCAGGTCCCCGCCAAAGTAGTAGGAGCAGGCGAGGTTATGGGCCATCAACGCCGATCCCGGCGCACGCTTCGTGGTTTCGAGATAGAGCGTCGGGGAATCACGCCACACCTCGACTTCGACCCAGAGCATCCGGCCATAAATCCCGAGCAACAACACCAAGCAACCGCCCGCCGCATGCATATTCAACCAGCGCGGCCGGGCAGCCCATGATTGGACCAGTTGGGCCGCGATCAGCGGAATGAGCAGCGAGGACGCCAGGCTGGGAATATAAAGGTAGCGATCGGCAAAAACGTTTTCTCCGATTCCCGTGAGATTCAGCAACGGGGCAAGCGTCAGCAGGCCGTACCCGATCAGGAATAAAATCACGCGCCGGCCGCGCCAGAACCAGGCGGCGGCCGCGATGCTTGCGAGGGCCGCCGCGCTCAGAACAAAACCGGCGGACGCGGCGCTCGTGGTCGGTTCGAAAACGTGAGCCGCGCTGATGCCATGGGGCACGAACATCTTGACGATGTATTGCGCGAGCAGCACAACGGAGCTCAATGTTCGGCTAACCGCGTTGAGCTCAATGGGGACCTGGTGAACGAAAAAAGCCTCGAGAGCATTCACGCGCATCACTGAATACAAGGCGAATACGCCTGTCAACATGGCGTAGCGCGGCCACCGCAGCTTTTTGTGCAGGCACCAATCGAGCCAGGCTGCTGCCAGCGGGAAAGTGAACGCCATCTCCTTGGAAAGCAGGGCGCCCATGAAGAGGCCGAGCGTGAGGATCAGGGCGGTGCCGTGCTTCTCCTCCTGGCCGTCTTTCCAATAAAAATAGAGCGCAGAGAAGTAAAACACGGCGCACAGCGGATCGGTGACGCCTGAAATCCACGCGACCGATTCCGCATGAATCGGGTGCAGGGCGAAGATGAGTCCGCCCGCGATTGCGACGAAGCGGTTCCCGGCAAGGCGAAATCCGATCAGAGCGACCAGGAGACTGCATCCGGCATGCAGCAGAATATTGAAGAGATGAAACGCCTGGGGCTGGAGCCCGGTCATGGAATGTGCGCTTGTATACAGCAGCATCTGCAGAGGGCGGTAGTAATTGGACCGGCTGGCCTCCCCGGTAAAGGCCCAGACATCGGTGGTGAAGAATCGCCAGGCGTGGGACCAATCTCGAATCCAGGGGTTGCGCAGGATCTGATTCTGGTCGTCGAAGACGAACTCATAGGGAAGAGTCCGAAGCAACGCCGCAATCGCCACCAGCGCCACGATGGCCGGCAGCCAAAGCGGGAGACGCGCCGCCGCCTTCGAAGTTTCAGCACTCCCGGCGCGCTTTCCCTTTTTTGGCCTGACCTTCTTCCCCAACCAAACATCTCCCAAAGCGCAGCGGCGCGCCTGCGCTCTTTTTACTTTTCGCAGACCGGATCAAGACCCAGCCGCTCGAATCAGATCACCCGAACAGGGACTCCAGGGCCTGGTACTTCGCGTGAACATTTTCCACGCCCTTCTCCATGCCATCGTGATCATGAGCCTTGCCGGCCGCATCCAGAGCTTTGGCTGCATCGAGAAGTTCGGACGCCGCCTTCTTGAAGGCCTCGGTTTTTGCCGCCTGGGACTTCGGAAGCGATGCCTTGGTGATCGCTTCGGCCTTGGTCACGAGGTCGGCGCTTGCGCCCCGGATCTTGTCATAGGCCTTATCGGAGAGATATTTGTGGTAGACGACATAAAGGCTCTGGTGAAAAGCGTCCACCTCTTTCAGGAGCGGATTCACCGCGCGGACCAGCCCCTCATATCTGGTATGCAGGGTCTCCGCGGCATTCAGCAGAGCCTGATCGTCCTTGCCGGCGGCCGCAGTGTTATATGCATCCACGGCTGCCTTGAGCTGCGCGACGCCGGTTTTCCACTTTTCTTCCTTTTCACGGAGGATGCCGGGAAGCTTGGCGGCATAGATCCTGGCAGCGAGCTCATTGATCCGGGGAACGAAGCCGCGGAGCGCCTTGGCATCCTTGGCCGGATAAGCCGTATGCCAGATTTCGTAAATGACCTCGTGAAATGCCGTAAGTTCCGGAACCTCGCTTTTGGTCTCACCCGCCATTTCCTGGGCCTGCGCCAGGAGGGAGAATCCCATGAAGCAGAATGCAGAAAGCAGAGCAAAAATGCGTTTTGACATGAAAACCTCCAGATCCTATTAGGTTAAGAGCTGATCCGCCGAGAAGTGCGGAATAATAATTATGACGATTTGGCACGCGGATTCAAGCGCCCGGGCCGCCATCCTGTCAAATGCCTTCACGGCTGGTTCCTTAGTAGTCCGCCGTTCTCCGGATCTGTGATCCCCGGGCCTTTTCTGGTTTATAGTGAGGTATGGCCGAAGAAAAGGATCTTCTCTGTCGCATCATGGACCGGCTCGGTCTGCCCGCGGAATCCAGCCGGCGGGGATTCCTCCTGTCGGCCCTCGGGGTAACCGGCGTGACTGCTGCCATGGCTTGGGGCCAGAAATCCGAGAAGGCTCCATTTGTCATTCTGGAAAACGCCGCGGGAATGCTGGTCACGGATTCGACGCGCTGCGTTGGCTGCAGGCGCTGCGAACTGGCCTGCACGGAGTACATCGACGGACGGGCCCAGCCCGCTCTTGCGCGTATCAAGGTAGCTCGCAATCATAACTTCGGCCCGCGAGGCCAGAGGGCAGGATTCGGACGCTCCGCCGGAGAGTTCGGCAACTTTCGCATTCTGCAGGACACCTGCCTGCAGTGTCCTCATCCGGTACCCTGTTCCGTTGCCTGTCCCCACGATGCAATTGTCGCCGACGGCAAAATCAAAGCGCGGCGCGTCGATCCAAAAAAGTGCACAGGCTGCCGCCTGTGCCTGCATTCGTGCCCATGGGAAATGATGGTCTTCGATGAACAAGCGAAGAAGGCGGACAAGTGCTTTCTCTGCGACGGCAAGCCGGAATGCGTCGAGGCATGCCCGTCCATGGCGCTGCGTTATGTCAGCTGGCGCGACCTTACCCATGAAACTCCGATCCGGCAAGCCGTGCCCGCAGCTCTCAGGGATCCCAAAGCGGCGGGATGCATAGGATGCCATGAATTGAATCTCGAGCGGGGGCATCGAACGGCTCCCGGCGCTCAATGAAGGAGCCGGCTTTGGCTGCATTCGGTGGTTGGACTGGAAAAACGTTGCGCGTGAACCTTTCCACCGGCACTGTGCATGTCGAGGACACCATCGCGCGCTACAAGGATGTTTTGGGTGGAACGGGCGTCGGTTACAAGGTGCTGTGGGATGAAGTCCCGGCACGCACCAGGGCATTCGACAAAGAAAACAAGATTATCCTCGGAACAGGTCCCCTGACGGGCACCGGCGCGCCGAGCGGCGGCCGGACATCCATCACCACGATTTTCCCGGCGGTCTATCCCGACGAGCTGGTGGCGACCGGACATATGGGTGGCGGCTGGGGCGCCGAACTCAAGTATGCCGGCTGGGACAACATCATTGTCGAAGGACAGGCGCCCAAACCGGTATTCCTCGCCATTGTGGATGACAAGGTCGAGATCCGCGATGCTTCCCATTTGTGGGGAAACGGGATCTATCACGCCACCAGTTCCATCTGCCAGGAAATGGGAGCGGATACGCAGGTGGCGGCAATCGGCCAGGCGGGGGAAAACCAGGTGCGGCTTGCGGTGGTGATGACCGGCTTCTCGCACTCCGCGGGAGGCGTGGGCGGAGTTTTCGGCTCGAAGCGTCTCAAGGCCATTGCCGTCAAGGGAACCGGCTCCGTCCGCATTGCGGCCGACAAAAAAGAATGGAAACAGCTCATCCAATACACCTTGTCGATCATGGGCGCCAACAACCAGCACGTCGTACCGAGCACTCCGCAGCCATGGGCCGAGTACTATGCCCCCGGCAGCCGGTGGACCGCCAGAAGGGGACTCTATTGGGGAGCCGCCAGCCCGGCCGTCGAAACCGGCGAATGCCGGCCCGAAGATTTGCACCGGATGGCATATCGCACGGCCAAGGCGACCTTTGACCTGGGGCCGAATGCAGAGAAGTATACAGTCCGGATGGGCGGGTGTGTGTCGTGTCCGATCCGCTGCCACTCCCACCTGGATGTGCCGGCCGTGGAGGAGAAATACGGCTTCAGCCGGTACGCGGCAAGCACCTGTGTCGGCTGGGGCGGACGCGCCTTCTTCAAATCATCCCTTCTGATCGTGACGTCGGAGCCGCAGGCTGCTGAGCTCGAGCTGGCGACGCGTGGCTGGTGCAAGCACCATTCTTCGATAACCGACGCCAGTGAAATGGACGCCGTGGAGGCGCCTCGTCTATTCGACGATGTGACGTGACCTGAAACAGGTTCAGGGAACCGTGTAGCTTCACATATCCACCGTAGAGCCAGCTCTCGGCCTGGCGCCCAGATCGCTACATCGGCGTATCACAGGACCGATTTTCGCGCCGGAGGTGTGGACTTCCACTCCAGCGCCGTTGTCCAACCTCGTTACCTGCTTCCATCAAACGAGGCGCTTGACCTCAGGCTATTGACATACATAGAACAGCAATGTATAATACTTCTACGTATGGACATGAATAAGGACCTGGTTGCTGCTTCCGCCACGCCGCTCGTGCTCGCGATCCTTGCCGAAGGCGCCAGTTATGGCTACGCCATCATCAGGCGAGTGGCCGAGTTGTCAGGCGGGCATCTACAGTGGACCGACGGCATGCTCTATCCCGTGCTGCACCGGCTTGAGCGCCACGGTCATGTCGCGGCGAAATGGTCCGCGTCCGAGAACGGCCGCAGGCGCAAGTACTACCGGATCACGAAAGAAGGCCGGGCGCAGCTGGCAGCCCATCGGCAGCAATGGAAGACCGTGGACGGTACCCTGCGAGGGATCTGGATGCAGGCATGCACAGTATGACGACCTTTACCGATCAACCGCTCGAGGAGCAAATCGCGCAGTGGCGGGCGTACTTACGCCGCCGTCAGGCCGTGAACGGTCCCGACGTGGAGGAGCTCGAGGGACATCTGCGCGACCAGTTGGTGGCGCTCACCGAGGCCGGTCTGTCAGGAGATGAAGCTTTCCTGGTCGCGGTCAAGCGCATGGGCAGCCTCGATGCGCTGTCACGCGAGTTCGCACGCGCGCATTCCGAGCGACTGTGGAAGCAGCTTGTCATAGCCCCCGACGCTGATCAGCCGGCGAACACCGCATACACCGAGACGCTCGTTGTCCTGGGACTTGCGGTCGCCGCGGCGTTGGCCATCAAGGTGCCGGCGCTGTTCGGTCTTCGGATCGACACTGGTGACGAACCGTTCTACTTCCGCAACGCCAGTCTGTTCGTCTTTCCGCTGCTGACGATCTACTTCGTGTGGAAGCGTGGGTCGGGTGTTGCAAGCGGCCTCTGGCTCGCTCTGCCCTTCGCGGCCGGGGCTGTTTTCGCTAACGTCTACCCCTTCCGCACGGACGGCGACACTTGGGTGCTGACAGTTCTGCACTTGCCAATCGCCCTATGGCTGGCCGTCGGCTTCGCGTACGTCCGAGGTCGCTGGTTCGCCGACGGTGGGCGCATGAACTTCGTCCGGTTCTCGGGCGAGCTGGCCATCTACTACGCGCTCATCGCGCTCGGCGGGGGCGTTTTCACCGGCTTTACGTTCATGATGTTCGCCGCCATCGACATGAAGGCTGACTGGTTCGTGGGGGGCTGGCTGATCCCGTGCGGGGCAGCGGGGGCCGTCATCATCGGATCCTGGTTGGTGGAGGCGAAGCAAAGTGTCATCGAGAACATGGCACCGGTGCTGACCAGGCTGTTCACGCCGCTCTTCACAGTTCTGCTACTGGCGTTTCTGGGCACGATGGTGTGGACAGGCAGCCCGATCAACGTGAAGCGGGAGGTACTTATCGGCTTCGATCTGCTGCTGGTGCTGGTCGTTGGGCTGGTGCTCTACGCCGCCTCCGCGCGCGACCCGCAGGCACCGCCCGACTTCTTCGACGACCTGCAACTGCTGCTTGTGGTCAGCGCGCTCGTGGTCGATGGGGTGGCGCTCGCGGCGATCGCAGCCCGCATCTCCGAGTTTGGCTTCACTCCCAACCGAGTGGCGGCTCTTGGCGAGAATCTCATTCTGCTCGTCAACCTGGCATGGTCGGCGTGGCTCTATGCGCGCTTCATGCGTCACCGGGGCTCGTTTGCCGACCTGGAGCGATGGCAGATCGCTTATCTGCCCGTGTACTCCGTATGGGCGGCACTGGTGGTTGTCATGTTCCCGCCCGTGTTCGGCTACCGTTGATGCACCACGACGGGTACTGTACCGGCGGATAGTCCTGACTAGTAGAGCGATTCCAAAATAACGTTGCAATACAATAGATTGTGGTTTATGCTGCTGGGTATACCATTTGTGGGAGGACGCCTCACAATGCCATTCACCAGCAGACGTGCCAAATTGTCGCTTA
>Ga0315277_10000839_pt1 | contig 46936 bp, 31 predicted proteins | sample YL17G05_15_MG_FD_203695 | JGI IMG/M metagenome (GOLD analysis project Ga0315277, IMG submission 203695) | Sediment microbial communities from Yellowstone Lake, YNP, Wyoming, USA - YL17G05_15 | ecosystem: Environmental > Aquatic > Freshwater > Lake > Sediment | place: USA: Wyoming | collected... | reverse complement strand
TGCGTAATACATGGCAGAACCTCCTTAATTTTCTGAACCTCTGTCGCTGCTATTATAGCAGCGAGGAGGTTCTGCCTTTCATGCTAGCTGACCCCCAGAAGTCGCCCTTGAAGCTCGCGTTCCACCGTGGATTGGTACGATCCATCGGGGTTCCTCTTGCTCAGAGTCTCCTGCAACCGCTTTCTACACGCTTCGATTTGCTCACTTGTCACTTCGTCAATCTCCCGCTCCTTGAATACACGTCACTGGCCCAGGTAACTCTTGAAGAACGCATACGCCACCGTGTTGGTGACCACCGGCCCCAAATCCTTGGCCAATTCATAAACCTGCTTGGCTGCCTCCTTCACTTGGCCCTTTGCCACATCCTTCAAGGCACCGCCGATGATGTCCAGGGCCGTCTTCTTGGCGACCTTTGCGAACGTTGAGCTGTCTTCCCGCTGTGACCCAATGGCGTCGCGCAGGTTGGTAATGTACTCAGTGTGCTGGTCAATGTTGATGGTCGGATTGCCGTTCGGTGCGATGAAATTCAAATTCTCGATCGTGACATTCATAGGAGTACCTTCATTCCCGTTCGGTTTCTGCCCAAGCTTCTCCAGTTCGGCTTTCACCCGGCACCAAGCCCGCTGAATCATCCCTTCCCCGGCGCGCGTGTCCAGTCTTACACGGAGATCCCACCAGAATCTCATCAGGTCGAAGTTGCGCCGTGAGTAAGCTGGAAAGGCATCGGGCTCTGCCGAATCGCCAAAGGTTTCAAGACTGTGGACAAAACTCAGCAGCACGCAGTCGCGCTCCCGTCGCCTCTCAATAGTCAGTTCACGCGGGCGCCCACGTGGCACAACCGTAACTGGCAAGCCGAAATACCCCAACGGGTGAACCAAGTCCACAGGTCTCCAGTTGCCGGATCGGAAGGTCAGACAGTAATCGTCTCCCTGCAAGGCCCCCATGTAGTCCCTGAGTATGACGTCAGACCACTCCGGTTTCCGCTCTCGCTTGCCTTCCTTGAATTCCTTCTCGGCCTGCTCGAATTTCTCCCTCTCTTGCTTGTATTCTTCCGAACCCGGATCGAGCCTTGGCGGACCCTCCCGACTTCGGGTGCGGAGCGCCTCAGCGTATTCGTCCATCCACTCGAAGAACAGTCTGCACTGCTCCCGAAAGAAGTCGATCTTCTTGGCCACTTCCGTCGCGATCTCCTGGTGTATCATTTCCGTTGGCCCCAAGCACAGGAAAGACGCCGGGGTAGTATGGCGTCGGTCGAGGACGCCGCCGATCTTACGCGTCGGCCTTCCCCAGCGAAAAGACCCGATGATGTGTGATTCGACCATTTCATAGCAACTGGATTCTGACAGATTGCACAGGGCCGTCAATACGAGAAACTATGTTTTCAAAGAATTTTCTATCCTGGTTAACCATAAACGGCATACTTTTGGCACAAGTCTGCCGTTTAGCCAAAAAGTAACGGGCGGTCGGATTGGGAAAGTCTCTTACTCTGGTTGTGCGGCAGGCATTTCCGGGAAGATGTCTGGCGATACCATACTCAATTCGGGCACTAGGGACAGCCACCGGTTTTTACTCTCTTGACGCATGGAGTTTGCCTATCCTTGGTCTTTTATGCGGCAGGAGACGCAGACGACGGCCGAGCAGAGCCTCCAGCTTGCTCAGGAAGCTTTCACTGCCCAGTGGCCGGCCCGTGTGCGTCCACAGCCGCATCTGCGCAAGCTCGGCATCATCCAACACCCGGCTCAAACTCGATTCTCCCGCGCATTGCACCATGCCAGAAGCCTACCCGCCGGATGGTGACAAGTCAATGCCGGTCCCGCAGTTGACGTCCGCCGCTCGACGGAGGAAAAGGGGATCGGGGTCGATGATGAATTTCACCGCGTGGGTTGAAGAACCCACCCTGCATCCTGGGAACGGGAACTCCACGCGAGCTACCAGGAGATAGATCGATGGGCGTCATCCGTTCATCATGATGGGCCGGCTCTCCACGGGGGCACCCGCGCAGTCCTGCTGGCAGCCCGAAGGTGAAAAACGCAGTCATGTCCTTGCCCAAGCTCACGGGAGCAGGAGTGGAATTGGCGACTGCCCATAAAGACTAGTCGCACACTGCCACCGGCTCAGAAAAGAGGTGGTGCGCGAATCGTTCGATTTTCGAACCAAACGTGCACCTGGTCAGAAGGCAAAACGCCTGTCACTCAAGTTTTTTTTATTCCTTGCGGGGCAAGGGGTTGTGTGCGTCGGGGCCGTTTTGCGGGCCATTTTTTTCGCACCGAACGTGCACCTTCGTCCCATAGTGGAGGGGCAGTTTTTTCGGCTGCCCGCGTCTTGGGCGTGCCCCGAGGCCCCTCCGGGCGCCCTGTCGTCGATGGGCGCGGACAAGTTGCACAGGGACTTTTCATCGGCGGCCAAGGGTGTCGCCGGAAGGTTCTGTCACCCGGTGGGAGAAGCGGCCATACCGGTCACCGTTACCATTCCGCTCTGGCTTGCGTGGCTTGGCGTTGGCGTGGCGCTGGTCTATCGGCGGATTCGCTACGGCTACGCCTTCCGGCGAATCCCGCTGACCCGGGGCAAGTACGCCATCGTCGATCCGGACGATTACGAGCGGCTCAGCCGGCACAAATGGCACGTCTCGGGAGGGTCCGGCACAGCGTACGCGGTCCGAGCTGTCAGGACCGAGAGCGGCAAGTACGTGCCGATGGCGATGCACCGCATGGTGCTCAGCGTGCCGCCCGGAATTCTGGTCGATCATATCAATCGCAACGGCCTGGACGAGCGCAAGGCGAATCTGCGGCCGGCCACGTACTCCGAGAACGGGCGGAACCGGACCAAGTACAGCAAGGGCACCTACGCCTCGCAGTATAAGGGCGTGACGCGGCACGGCGGCGAGCGGCCGTGGGAGGCGGGGATCACGATTCATGGCACGTACATCCGCCTCGGCCGTTTTCGCAGCGAGGTCGAGGCGGCCAGGGCGTACGACCGTGCCGCCCTCAAGTACCACGGGCAGTTCGCCGTACTCAATTTCCCGTGGGCGGCCCGACGCTGGGCAAGGCGAGGCAGGATCATCCGGTTGTGGATGCGATTGCTGCTGCTGGTTTGGCCGAAGCTGACCACACCGTCGGCGGGCCGGCTGCATCTTGCGCCCGGCCGGTGCGCACAATACACCCTGCCGAACATCGACGAAGCCGGGCGCTCGCTGATTCTGCACTACCGTTTGAATTCTCGCGGTCCGGCAGTGCGCGCAGCGTCGGGCAGGCTCGGCCCGCCAGCAACAACGCCGCCTGGCGTCGGCAAACCCGTTTTGCCGATGGGCCCGCCGGATGCGGGAAGAACCATCGGCAAGCCGCCGCCCGCCGATCCTGCCCCTTCAACACACGGCCGGCGAAGGCTGACTGACCAGCGGTGTACGACAGAAAAGCGGCGGGTGGCATCGTCAAGCCCGCGGGGCTTGGCGATGGTGGGCTGCGATTGTCGAACCAGCCCCAAACTACGCTTGAGGGTGCCAACCACTGACTTAGGGGCTGCCGCGGTTCTGTCGCACAATCCTGATCGCCGGGCCGGCAGGCTCAGGCGAGCAAGATGCCGTCGGCGGACGTATATATTTGGTCGCGTCGGCGGTGTCCGGCGAGGCAGAATTGAGGTTGGCCGGATGCGGACTGGAATCGGCGAAAGGTCCGTATTTCCCGGCTTTCCCTACGGCAAGACACCGTCCGGCATCACGGCTGACCGTGTGGTCGGCGGATGCTGGGGCCAAGGTGAGGGGCGGAGATTTGTGCGCGCCGGTGGGCGAGCGGGAAGGGCCGAAGCATCAGGCCGGGCGAGTCGTGCAGAGCGGCGGGACGTTGCAGCGTCCCCGCGGAGTCACTTGACAGCGCCGCCGGTGGGGCTTAGAGTAACAGACATGGCGAAGACACTTTACGTTATTGACGGCCACGCCCATATTTACGCGGCCTACTACGCTCCGATGAAGCAGCGGCTGACCAGCCCGTCCGGCGAGCCGACCAAGGCGAGCTACATTTTCACGATGGCCCTGTTCGGGCTGCTCGAAAAACAGAGGCCGGACATGCTCGTCGTGGCGATGGACAGCGCCGCCCCGACGTTCCGGAGCGACCTTTTCGCGGAGTACAAGGCCCACCGCCCGCCGATGCCCGACGACATGCCGGTGCAGGTGGGGCGGATCGAGCAAATTTTGGAGGCCATGCGGATTCCGGTGCTGCGGGTCGACGGGTACGAGGCGGACGACATCATCGGAACCCTCGCGAAAAAGGCCGGCGACGGGATCGAAATCTTCATCTGCTCCAAGGATAAGGACCTGCTGCAGTGCCTCAATCATCGCGTGCGGGCCTTCGACATCAAGACGGGCAAGGTCCTGGACAGCCAGGGGATGCGGGAGGAAATGGGCATTGGGCCGGAGCAGATTGTGGATTGCCTGGCCCTGGAGGGCGACGCCGTGGACAACGTGCCCGGCGTGCCGCTCGTCGGCGAAAAAACGGCCCGGGAGCTGATCCGCACGTACGGCAGCTTGGACAACCTGTACGCCCATATCGATGAAATCAAGGGCAAAAGGGGCGAAAATATACGGCAATTCAAGGAGCAGGCGTACGTCAGCCGGGAACTCGTGACGCTCAATTGCGACGTGCCGGTGGCGCTGGACTACGCGGCGTTTGCCGTGAAGGACCCGGACCGGGAGCGGCTTACGGCGTTGTTCACGGAGCTCGGTTTCAACCGGTTGCTGGGCAAATTGAACCCACCCCAGAGCGCCCCGGAAAGCCCGGCCAATTCCGCGCCTGCGGTCGATGTGCCGCCGGCGCCGACTCCGCGCGAGCCGGCAAAAGTCACATCGGCCGGTCCGATGCCGCATCAGTATACGCTGGTCGATACACCGGAAAAACTGGCGGACCTTGCGGCCGGACTGCGGCGGCAGAAACTCATTTCCGTCGATACCGAGACGACTTCCCGAAACGCGGTGCGCGCGGAGCTGGTCGGCATCAGTTTCTCGTGGGAGCCGTGCCGGGCATTCTACGTGCCCGTGCGTGGGCCGCTCGGCTCGTCCCATCTGGACGTGGCGACGGTCCGCGACGCGCTGGCCCCGATCCTCGCCGACGAGCGGATCCGCAAAGTCGGCCAAAACCTGAAGTACGATCTGATCGTGTTGAGAAATGCGAAGATGCCGGTCCACGGCGTGTATTTCGACACCATGGTGGCTTCCTACTGCCTCGACCCCGAACGAATGTCACACTCCCTCGACAGCCTGGCGCTCGACTTCCTGCGGCACGAGTGCATCCCGATCGTGGCCCTGATCGGCAAGGGGCGGAATCAACTGACCTTTGACTTGGTCGATCTCGCCGCCGCCTGCGAGTATTCGGGGGAGGATGCCGATATTACCTACCGTATGTATCTACTATTCGAGGAGCAGTTGGAGCGGGAGCCCCAGTTGAAGAAGCTGTTCCACGACGTGGAGATGCCGCTGGTGGAGGTGCTGGCGGAGATGGAGTACAACGGGGTATCCATCGACACGGCTTTGCTGCGGCGGATGTCCGGCGAGCTCGACGAGGCGCTAAATCACGTGGCGGAGCGGATTTACGCGACGGCGGGAACGGTGTTCAATATCGATTCGCCCAAGCAGCTCGCGGAGGTGCTGTTCGACCGGCTCAAGCTGCAATCGAGGCAATTCGGCAAGGACGGCCGCAGCACGGACGCCGAAGTGCTCGATCACCTGGCGGATCAGCACCCGATCGCCGGCATGATTCTGGAGTACCGTACGCTGGCGAAACTGCAGGGGACGTACGTCGAGAAGCTGCCCTCGCTGATCGATCCGCGGACGGGTCGGCTGCACGCCTCATTCAACCAGACGGTGACGGCGACGGGGCGGCTCTCGTCGAGCAATCCGAACCTGCAAAACATCCCCGCCCGCACGGAATTGGGCCGGAAAATCCGGGCGGCGTTCGTGCCCGCGAAAAAGGGCGATTGCATCCTGAGCGCCGACTACTCGCAAATCGAGCTGCGGCTGCTGGCCCACTTCTCCGGGGACAAAGCGATGCGGGCCGCGTTCGCCGCGGATCAGGACATTCACCGCTTCGTGGCGTCGCAGATCTACAACGTGCCGCTGGAGGCCGTGACGAGCGACATGCGGTCGCGGTGCAAAACGGTCAATTTCGGCATCATTTACGGCCAAGGCGCCCAGGGCCTGGCCCGTACGATTCACATCAGCCCCGCCGAGGCCAAGCAGTTCATCGAGCAGTACTTCGCGCGTTACGGCTCGATCCGGGCATTCATCGAGCAGTGCATCGACCGGGCGCGTCGCACCGGCCACGCCGAAACGATCCTCGGGCGCAAGCGGGCAATTGTGGACATCAAGAGCAAGAATGGCGGCCGCCGGGCCCAGGCGGAGCGCCTCGCCGTCAACACCGTCATTCAGGGCTCTGCCGCCGACCTGATCAAGGTCGCCATGATCGCGATCCACCGCCGGATCGAGGCGGAGCGATTACCGATAAAAATGATCCTTCAGGTCCACGATGAGCTGGTTTTCGAGCTGCCCGCCGCGGAGGCGGAAGAGCATGCCCAGTGGCTCTCCGAAGCGATGGCCACGGCGATCCGGTTCGACGTGCCGATCAAAGTCGACACGACGTATGGCCCCTCCTGGCTCGCCGACAAGTAGCGGGCGGAGGTAGTAGAGCCACAGGGCGGCGACTTCGCGGGCCACGTACAGTGGCAGGGCGGTCAGGGGCCGGCTCTGCCTCGCAGGCACAGTGTAGACCTCACGGCCCTGTCTCTGGTAGGCCAGCTTGATTCGCGGCAGATGATAGGAGTGACTGACGACGAGGACCCTCCCCATCCCTTGTGCGGCGAAGATCCCGCAGGTATTGCGGACCGTGGCCTGGGTACTGAGCCCGCCTTGATCGACGAGGATGTCGGCGTTGGGGACGCCGAGATGCAGAGCCATCCGCCGCATGCCCTCGGTCTCGTGGATGTCGCCGTCGCCGGGCCCGCCGGAAACGACAACTTTCCGGACCAGTCCATCCTGATACAAGTTGCAGGCCGTCCGCACGCGGTCGCCGAGCGCCTGCGACAGGCTCCCGTCGGCGTAGACCCGCGCTTCTTGACGCCAGCAAATAAAACACAACTGCATTCACAGCGGCGACGGCGAGCAGGATTGTCGCTGCGGCACTGGTGACGGTGCGGCGTAGCGCTCGGCGAGGGGGCCGGATTCCATAGGCGATCAGGAGGACTGAGGCGACCGCGAGGAAGCCCGCCGAGAGCCCCTTGCCCAGCGGCCGAAGATCGATCCACCACAGATTGGCGTCGAAGCCTGGATACCGCAATTCCCCGAGCACATTCAGCAGGCAGAAACCCCCGATGAACAGTGCCAATCCCCTCGCAGCATCAAGTCCCGTTCGGCCGAGACCCGGCCAGTGTATGTCCGCCAATCTGTATGAAATCGCCTCATTCATGTGGCCATCCCCTCTTATCTTTTCTCACAGTGCCCAGTCCATCGTGAGTGCCTGAGAAAGACAGCGCCAATTGCCCCATCTTCCCAGAGATCGTCCATCTGGGGTTGTTTTCTTGATCCCATTCGCTGGAGGAAATCGGACCATGTACGATCAGCCCGGAGAGGGGCCGATCCACGCTACACACGGGAGTCTGCGCAAGGGTTTGAATGCGTTTTCCGCTTTGGGTCTGCCAGCAGGATGGCATGGAAACCCTGTGGAGACGCGGCCCGTTTTGACGACCGGATGGCGGATGTCGATCTACCTGCGAGTAGCCTGGTCAGAGTTCCGGTTTTGGCCGGTGCCGGCTCGGAGTTCCGGCTTTAGCCAGCCAATCCCGCCTGAAGGGGGAACTGGGACCCCACACGCGATACGTCGCGTTTGGGAACCCGCTGCAAACATCGGCCGCTGACCCCGCGAAAGGTGGTCTTAGAGGGTGTGTGAAAAGTCAGCCTGCCGTAGCATGGGCATCCTGCCCATGAGTCGCAGGGCCATCTTGGCCCTGCACCCGGTTGTCTTTGCATGGGCGAGACAACCATGGTACACACGGGCAAGATGCCCGTGCTGCTTTTCGCACACCTTCTTAGACAAATGGGGCGAGCATGACAAAAACCGTTGACAGGGTCATTGGCAGACGTTAAAAGTCACACCGTCTTGGTGGGTATTGTGGGAATTTGGCGGCAGAACCGACTGCCGGACCGTGAACTTTGACCGGTGGTCGGCTGTATCTGGCTTTCGACGCCGCGGTCCGGCGGACAGAGGCCGGGTCTTCTGAGAAACGACTGAAAGGAGCGTGTTCGATGAGCAGGATCGATGCGAAATTGAAAGTGGAAACGCTGGCTCTTCATGGCGGACAGGAGCCCGACCCGACGACGGGTTCCCGTGCCGTCCCCATTTACCAGACGACGTCGTATCAGTTCCGCAGCACCGAGCACGCGGCGAATCTGTTTGCGCTGCGGGAGTTCGGCAATATCTACACGCGGATCATGAACCCGACCGTGGACGTGCTGGAGAAGCGCATGGCCCTGCTCGACGGCGGGGTGGGGGCGCTGGGGGTCTCCAGCGGCCAGTCGGCCACCACGCTGGCGATCCTGAACATCGCGCAGGCGGGCGACGACATCGTGTCGATGGACAACCTTTACGGCGGGACGTACAACCTGTTCCACTACACGCTGCCGCGTCTGGGCGTCAACGTCCGCTTCGTGAAGTCGAACGACTTGGCGGCGTTGCAGAAGGCGATCACGCCGCGAACGAAGGCGATCTACGCCGAATCCATCGGCAATCCGAAACTCGACGTGGCCGATCTCGAAGGCGTCGCGAAAGTGGCCCACAAAAACGGCATCCCGTTCATTCTCGACAACACGGTGTCCCCGTACCTGCTGCGCCCGATCGACTTCGGCGTGGACATCGTCGTGTACTCCGCGACGAAGTTCATCGGCGGACACGGGACCTCCATCGGCGGAATCATCGTGGACTCCGGAAAATTCGACTGGACAAACGGCAAATTCCCCCTGATTGCCGAGCCCGATCCGAGCTATCACGGGCTCAACTTCGTCGAGGCGCTAAAGCCGCTCGGAAATATCGCCTATATCATCAAGGCCCGGGTGACGCTGCTGCGCGACCTCGGGACGGCGATGTCGCCATTCAATGCGTTCCTGTTCCTGCAGGGACTGGAGACGCTGCACCTGCGGATGCCGAGACATTCGGAGAACGCGCTGGCCGTGGCGAAATACCTGAGCAAGCATGCGAAGGTGTCCTGGGTGAACTATCCCGGCCTGGAGTCGAGCCCCGAGAAGGCTAGGGTGCGGAAGTACCTGCCCAGGGGCGCCGGCGCTATCATCGGTTTCGGCATCAAAGGCGGCTCGGACGCGGGCCGCAAGTTCATCGACTCGCTGCAACTGGTTTCGCACCTGGCGAACATCGGCGACGCCAAGACGCTGGCCATCCATCCGGCGACGACGACGCATCAGCAGTTGTCGCCCGAGGAGCAGTTGGCGACGGGTGTGACCCCCGATTTCATCCGCCTGTCCATCGGCATCGAGCATATCGATGACATCCTCGCCGACATCGAGCAGGCCTTGGCGAAAGCGTAAGGATTCAGCAGGCGAGCGCGACGACGGGTCGGAGAGCCGGACGTGATCCTGGCGGAAGAAGACCGGTGACTAAACCGGCGCGATTGCGCTCGGAGACCGGTGGCCTTGCGACGTCGTCATCTCAAGGCGTCGAAACCACCATGGCGGGAGCGGCATCACTCGCAGGATGATCGGCAGGGGACTACGTCCGAAGGTCTTGGAGCCGGAATGATGTTGACACGTGATAAAGGTCCCGGCCCACATGTCGCCGGCGGACGTCGAATCGCCAGTCCCGGGCGCCTGAACTTCGAGAGTTGCGGAGGGCCTGGGCCTGTCTTCTTACTTGGGTGCCAAAGAAATCGCTGCGGTGGGTCAGAAATATGTATTCGTAGGTATTGACAAGGTGTCCCCCTGCAATAGTAGAATAGATAAGTTTCACCGTCGGGTTTGAGAGTGCAACGCAAATAAGGAATGGTGGAGGCAAGGGTATGGCCACAAAGCGCGTACGATCCCTCAGTGTGCTGCTCTGCACGGTTCTTCTGTCAGCCGGCCTGGTGCTCGGCGCGACCCTGGCAGGTGAGTCCTCACCGCCTCAGGCAAGCACTGTCCATGCACAGGGCCTGCCCGCATCACAGGCGGACGCCGATACATGGCGGCTGACGGAGCTGGAGAACCTGGTCGCGCGGTCGACGCTGGCCGTCTGGGGACAGGTGACGCGGGCCGACTCCTTCTGGCGGTCGGATGAGCACGGCAAGCACATCTATACGGCCGTGGAGATTTCGCCGTTGGGAGAGGCCATCGGGCATCTCGCCGAAGCGACGCTGCTGTTCGAGGTTGTCGGCGGAACCGTCGACGGCCTGACCGAGTCGGTGAGCAGTGTACCGGAGTTTGCCCTCGGGGAAGAGGTCGTCGTGTTTGTCGGCGGCCGCCCGTACCGGCTGGCGGCAGGGTGCGACGGCAAGCTGGACGTGTACGACGGCAAGGTGTATTGGGGCAGGGAGCTTCCGGTAGAGACGTTCCTGCAGGGGCTGAATTTGATGGCGGCAGGGGAGTCGCCCGGGCCGATGTGGGAGAGCGAGAGCCCGCGGCTGCACGTCCTCGCGGGACCGGTGATCACGAGCATCAGGCCCAACAAGGCGTCCGCCGGCACCGAGACGCCGGTGACCATCGCCGGATTCGGCTTTGGAGCGACCCAAGGGACAGGGACAGTCGAGTTCTTCTATGATCGGAATGAGGCCAAGTTGCCGGCCACGGTGATTTTGTGGTCGGATACAAAGATCGTCTGTACCGTTCCGAGCGGGATGATCGGGGGAAAGAAGGTCACGGCCAGCAGCGGCCCGGTCACGGTCAGGACTGACACCGGGACGAGCAACGAGTTTGTGTTCCGTGTAACCTTCGGTTACGGGCTGGCCAAGTGGCCGGGCGCGACCCCCGTCGTGAAGTATTACGTCAACGAGAACACCTCCGATTGCAGTGGCGAGGCGGCCGCAATCCAGCGCGCCGCGAATACGTGGAACGCCGCGGGAGCCAAGTTTGCGTTCGAGTACGCCGGAAGCCACTCGGCGACGGAGGCGAGCCAGAACGAGAAGAACGAGTTGATGTGGGGCAGCGTCGACGCCATCGCGAGCACGACTACCTGGTCGCTGTCAGGCGAGGTTATCGAGTGTGACACGGTCTTCAACGATGATTTCTCCTGGAACGCAAGCACGACGGCATCGATCAGCCGGATGGATGTGGAATCCGTCGCTCTGCATGAGATAGGACACTGGCTGAAGCTGCGGGACTTGTACGGCAACGTGCAAGAAGACGTTTATGATACCGGCAAGGTCATGTACGGCCGCGGGCAGGAGGGAGACATCCTCCGGGTCCTCCACGAGGACGACAAAGCCGGCATCCAGTGGATTTACCCCGACCTGCCCTCGGTGCTGATCTGTGGCGCCGTGGTCGATGCCCGATGGCTTGCGGACATCCAGACGAAGCTGATGGCCACCGGACAGTTCGCCAACGTGGACACTCTGAACGTCCGCAGCACGACTCCCAGCCTGGCTGCGCTTCAGGCGTATCGGGCCGTGATGGTCTTCAGCGACGCCGCCTACGCGGATCCGGTAGCGCTTGGGAATGTGATGGCGAGCTACGCGGATGCCGGCGGCGGTGTCGTTTGCGCCGTGTCTGAAGTCGCCGGCGATAGCAAGATGCAGGGGCGCTGGGACAAGGGAGAATACTACGCGATCCCCCGCAGCGGCCGCTTCGGGGGCTCGCGCATGAAGTTGGGCACTGTGTACGACCTGGCGCATCCCATCATGCGGGGGGTCGCCACGTTCGATGGAGGGACGAGCAGCTACAGGACATACGCGAACAGTGTCACGTGGGGCACTCTGCGCATCGCCGACTGGTCAGATGGCCGGCCGCTGGCCGTCACGAAGGTCGTCGGCAAATCGCGGCGCGTGGACCTGGGCTTCTTCCCCGTGTCGTCCGACTGGAGAGGGGACTTCTGGAACGCGTCGACCGACGGAGCGCGTCTGATGGCCAATGCTCTGACGTGGGCGGCCGACAAGTCGCCGGCGGACATCGTGTTGACGTTCGAGGGGATTACGACGAAGCAGAGCACCACTGGGGGTATCGAGGTGCCGGAGGGATATGGCGACCTGAACTGGTTCAGTCGCTTCATGTTGCTGGATGTGGCGAGTTATCAGGACTCGGGCTATCTAAAAGGCTGCATCTCGCCGAGGTACGTGGCGTACTGTGCCTGGGAGGATCCGGTGGAGATCAAAGGCGACCAGCCCTTCGATTTCGTTGGCGCGTACTTCACGGGCGCCTGGCGGGACGGCCTGAAGATCGACATCAACGGGTTCCGCTCCGGCTCGCTGCTCTACAGCCGGACCGTAATCGTCAACAGCACCTATCCGACGTGGATCCAACTCGACTATGCCGGGGTGGACCACGTGATGTTCGACTCCTATGATGGAGTGGAGAACCCCGCCTACCCATGGGGCTTCGGGGAGCACTTCGTCATCGACGATTTGACGATCCGGAGGCCGTGACAGCGCGTTAGAACCGCCAGATCAGGTCCAGGCCGTATTGAACGGTGTTGTTGCGGGGCTCGTACCAGCCTTCCGACGACGTGCTGGACTCGTCGATCCACCAATACTGGATGAAGGGCGCGAAAGCCAGGTCGAACTTCTTGTCGGTATGACGCAGCTCGACGGAGGCACGGCCGCCGAAGCCCGGCCACTGGGCGTTGACTTGCGGCTGAGACTCGCCGATGTAGGAAATCTGCACGCCCAGCAGCAGCAGATCGAATTCGCCGCCGAGCCCGAAGCGCCAGCCGTCGCCGAGTGCGTGATGGCCCTTCACGCCGAGAGGGACATAGAAGTAGTTGGACATCCGTTCGTAGCCGACGGGATCGGACGTGGAGTCGTCGCTGAGGAAGCGGTAGCCGAAGCCGGCGTAGAACTGGTTGTCCCAGCTTCCAGCCCGCCACGGATAGCCGCCGAGCAGCCGCAGGTTAAGCAGGATGTCCACGCTGTCCTCCATGGCGTACGGCGTGCCGTCCTGAAGCGCCCCTTCATAGTCCACGAGGCCGACGCTGAAGGCCGCCTCCGCGCGGAAGAAGCCCTTCTGGCGGGGACGCGTGTACGAGGCGGCCACGCCGTAAAATACACCCTCGTCCCGCATCACGCCCGGCTCCTCGTAGCGAAACCACGAAATCTCCGGCGCCACCTGCCACCGCGGCCCGGTCAGCACTTCCGCCGAGACGCTGTCCTCCGACGGATTGTCCCCACCCATACCCAGCAACGCACAAACGACAAGAATCTGCAACGTGCCCACAATATGCCCCCAAACTACTACCTCGGATTCGATCCGGTGACACAACACTCGCGGCCGTCACTGCGTCCGCACGGCCGCCGACCCGGCTCGACCATCCACATCCATGACGCGTACCAGCCAGGGCCGTCACATTGTACCAGCCGACCCCAGCAAGGCAAAAGACAATCAGGTCAGGACGGCTTCGTCGCGGTAGGCGGGGACGAGGACCTGCCAGCCGGTCTTTTCCTGGACGAAGCGGCCGAACTGCAGGGCGCTTTCCGCTTCCCCGTGGACGATGAAGAGCTTTCGCGGCGGCCTTTTGAGCGAGCTGAGCCACTGGAGCAGCTCCTCCTTGTCGGCGTGGGCGGAGAAGCCGTGGATCTGGACGACGCGGGCCCGCACGGGATAATCGGCGCCGAGGATTCTGACCTCGGGGTCGCCGTCGACGATCCGCCGGCCGAGCGTGCCGACGGCCTGGTAGCCGACGAACATGATCGTGCACTCCGGGCGGGTGATATTGTTGACAAGATGGTGCTTGATTCGGCCGCCGGTGCACATGCCGGAGCCGGCGATGACGATGATCGTGCCCTTGATGTGGTTGATCGCCTTGGATTCCTTGGTGCTCTCGGTGAGCTTGAGCCCGGGGAACTCCAGCGGCGAGCCGTTGTCTCTCATGAACCGGCGCATCTCCCCGTCGAACAGGTCCTGGTAGCGCCGGAAGACTTTCGTGATCGCGCCGGCCATCGGGCTGTCGAGGAAGACCATGATGTGAGGGATGGCGTCCTCGATGAGCAGCTCGTCGATGTAGTAGAGCAACTCCTGGGCCCGCTCCAGGGCGAAGCTGGGCACGATAATATTTCCGCCGGCGATTTTCGTCCTGTTGATGGCGTCGGCTATGGCGGCCTTGATGTCCTCGCGATCGTCGTGGACGCGGTCGCCGTACGTGGACTCGACGAGGATATAATCGCTGTCGATGACGGCGTCGGGGTCGCGGAGGAAAGGCCGATGCGTCCGGCCCACGTCCCCGGAGAAGAGGACGCTGCGCGTTTCGCCGTCGTGCGCGACGTTCACGAGAATGAAGGAGGACCCGAGGACGTGTCCGGCGTCGGAGAACGTGGCCTCGACGCCGGGGGCGATCTTGACCGATTCGCCGTAAGGCACGGGGGTAAACAGCGGCTGGCACGCTTCTACATCGGCGGCACAGTACAACGGCGCGTCCGTGTAGGGGCTTTCGCGTCCCTCGCGCTTGTGCCGCTTGCGTTTGTAGGCGGCGTCTTCCTCCTGGATCTTGGCGGCGTCGAGCAGGATGATGCGAGCGATTTCGGCGGTGGCGGCCGTGCAGTAGACGCGCCCCTTGAATCCTTCTTTCACGAGTTTGGGCAGCAGCCCGCAGTGGTCCAGATGCGCGTGGGTCAGCAGCACCGCCTTGATGCTCGCCGGGGGCACCTCGAACGGCTCCCAGTTGCGCGACACGAACTGGCGCTCCTGGTACAAGCCGCAATCCACCAGGATCCTCGTATCATCGACCTCCAGCAGATGCCGGGACCCGGTGACGTTCTGCGCGGCTCCGAGGAATCTTAACTTTGCCTGCATGACCTGCTCCTGCATTTACCATCGGCTGCATCGGGCGAAAGATTCTACGATGGCCGGCAGATTATGTCAACGACGGCGGCCCGTCCCCGGCACATCCGGCACAATCAATACAACCGGAGCCGACTGCAATGTCTCCAGGCCGATAACGCTTTGACGTGCCTCCGTGCGAAATGGTATAATCGATCCCAGTGAGTTTAGGGATTCTTGAACCTCAGGTACCCGAAAGGCAGCAATTCGATGCCGGGTGGCAGCGGCAAGGCCGAAGGGCTTGCCGATGGTCTTCCATCGGGCGTCGCATGGCCATCGGCAAGCTGCGTTTGCCGCTGCCACCCAAGCTTAGCTTATAAGATTGACCAGGAGGAGATCCGTCGCATGAGAGGGAAGTATTCAGCCGTCGTGCTTTGTATCTGTGGGGCCCTTGTCGCGGGCGCCGCTCAATATCCCGTGGGAGACCTTGACTCCGATCGGAGGGTGGATTTTGCCGATCTGCGGATTCTCGGCAGCTCGTGGCTCGATGATCAGTGTGAGACGCAGGAGTGCCCGGGGGACCTGGACGGCGACGGTGAGGTGACGCTGAAGGACCTCGCGTGGCTGGCGTCAGGCTGGCGGGCGAACTGGGAGACGCCGGTCATCAACGAGTTCATGGCGAGCAACGGCAGCCGGGCGCCGCTGGGGGAGGGACAAATCCTCGACGCCGACGGCGACTCCTCCGACTGGATCGAGTTGTACAATCCGACGAGCCGGACGTTCGATCTCGGCGGATGGTATCTGACGGACAATGCCGACAACCCGGCCAAGTGGCAATTCCCGAAACCGACGCGGCTGGCCCCGAACGGTTACCTGCTCGTGTTCGCCTCCGGCAAGAACAGGACGAGCGGCCAATTGCACACGAACTTCCAGCTCGCGGCCGAGGGCGGGTACCTTGCATTAGTGAGGGATGACGGCCGCACAGTGGCGCACGAGTACGGGCCGCACTACCCCGAGCAGTTGAGCAATATCTCGTACGGCCTGGCCCAGTGCGCCGCCCAGCTCGTCGGCTCCGGGTCCCGCGTGTCGTACCGTGTGCCTGGGCCGGAGGATGCAGGGCAGGACTGGACGGCGGTCGATTTCGACGACGACAACTGGCCCACGACGAGCGGAAGCCTCGGCTTCTCCCAAACCTCGCAATTGGTCGGCCGCGACATCGGAAATCCCCCCATCCCGGGCGGCTACTCCAACCCGACCCCGGGCGCCTTCATGGTGCAGGGCGGCGGCGCCGACATCGGCGGCACCTCCGACTCGTTCTACTACCTGTATATGCCCCTTCGCGGCGACGGCGAGCTGACCGTACGCGTCATCGGCATGGTGGACACGGACGCCTGGGCGAAGGCCGGCGTCATGATCCGCGAGGCGCTCGCCGCCGGCGCCAGACACGCCATGGAGGTCGTAAGCCCTCGCAGCGGCAGCGCTTTTCAGCGCCGCGTCGCCTCGGGCGGAACCTCGTCCTCCGCGCAGGGCAACGCCGTCAAGCCGATGTGCTGGCTGCGAATCTCGCGGCGCGGCAATACGTTCAGCGGTTACTACTCGCTTGACGGTTTCACCTGGGCGCAGCAAGGCAGTGAAGTGATCGGCATGGCCCAGGATGCATACATCGGCCTGTGCGTCACCGCGCACGCGGCGAACAGCATCTGCTCCACTGTATTCGACAACGTGACCTTCGGAAGTCAGACCAGCAACGTCCTGAGAGACAGGATGCTCGGCGTCAACACCACGCTCTGGACGCGCGTCGAGTTCGACGCGGAGCAGACGGCCTTCTTCGATTCCCTGCGGCTGCAACTCCGCTATGAGGACGGGTTCGTGGCCTGGCTCAATGGCACGGAAGTCGCCAGGGCAAACTTCGCGGGCACGCCTCGCTGGGACTCCGCCTCCGGCACAAACCGGTCCGACCTGCTCATGGGCGAGCCGGCGATCCTGGATCTCTCCACGTACGTGAGTCTCCTGCGCGACGGACGCAACGTACTGGCCATCCAGGGACTCAACGACGCGAAGGCCAACGAGACCTTCACGCTGGCGCCGGAGCTGACGGCCTCGGGGCAGGTGCAGATCGCCCAATATTTCGTCACGCCGACGCCGGGTCGGGCCAACCTCTCAGGCGCCCTCGACATTGTGGCGACGCCCGAGTTCAGCCAGGAGCGAGGCTTCTACACGGTTCCGTTTAGTCTGTCGATCTCCTGCGACACGCCGGGGGCTGCGATCCGCTACACCACTGATGGGACAAAGCCGACGGAAGTCGGCGGCTCGTTGTACAGCGGGCCGATCACCATAACGACCACGACGTGCCTGCGCGTCACGGCGTTCAAGCCGGGCTGGATGTCCAATCCCGTGCAGACCCACACGTATATCTTTCCCGACCAGGTCTCGCGGCAGCCGGCGAATCCACCTGGATACCCCACGATGTGGGGCTCCACGAACGCCGACTACCAGATGGACCCGGATGTCGTCAACAACGCACAGTACCGAAACCAGATGGCGGCCGCTCTCCTGTCGCTGCCGACGATGTCGATCGTGACGAGCGTGGACAGCCTGTTCGGCACGACCGGCCTCCATGCGGATCCGTGGGGCCAGGGAGTGGGGTGGGAGCGGCCGGTCTCCGTCGAGTGGATCAATCGGGACGGCACGACCGGTTTTCAGGTGGACGCCGGGCTGCGAATCTACGGCGGGGCGTTTCGCGGGTACAACCTGAGCCGCAAGAAGTCGTTCCGCCTGCTGTTCAAGCGGGATTACGGGCCGACCAAGCTGGAGTTTCCCCTGTTCGAGGAGAAGGACGCGGCCACCAGCTTCGACATGATCATCCTTCGCGCCGGGGCCAACGACGCCTGGAACGACTGGGGGCGAGCCAACACGCAATATATCGTGGACGAGTTCATGCGGCGGACGCAGTTGTCGCTGGGCCAGCCGGCGCCTCACGGAACTTTCGTGCACTTGTATCTCAGCGGGCTCTACTGGGGCCTGTACAATGTGACGGAACGGCCGTTGGAATCGTTCTGCGCCACTTACTTCGGGGGTGACAAAGAGGAATGGGATGCCGTCAATCGCGGCGAGACGCGAGGCGACGGCAATCTGGCGACATGGAACGCCATGCTCAGCCAGGCCCGCGCGGGACTGTCCACTCCCGCCGCCTATCAGAAGATCCAGGGCAACAATCCGGACGGGACGGATAACCCGGCCTATGACGACCTGCTCGACGTCGACAACTACATCGATTACATGTTCTCGAACCTCTGGGGCGGCACGGGCGACTGGCCGGGGCACAATTATTACGCCGGCTGCCGGCGGCCCCCGAACGCCACCGGATTCAAGTTCTTCAATTGGGACTCCGAGGGGGCAATCGTCATCTGGTCCGACCTCAATGCCAACGTAACGAACGTGAGAGATGGGGCGGCGATCCCGTATGCGGCGCTGCGGCAGAACCCCGAATTCTGCCTGCTCTTTGCCGACCACGCGCAGAAACACCTGTTCAACGAGGGGCCGGCGACCCCCGAACTCTCGTACGCGCGCTATAAGAAGCTGGCCGACGAGGTGGAAGTGGCGATCATCGGGGAATCGGCCCGCTGGGGAGATCAGTCGAGCGCGACGCCGTATACGCTGGCCGACTGGCGCAAGACGCGGGACTACATCCTGGGCACGTACATGCCGCAGCGGTCCGCGGTCGTGCTCAACCAGTTGAGGAGCGCTGGCCTCTATCCGTCGGTGGACGCCCCGGTCTTCAACATCAACGGACAGCCCCAGCAGGGGGGCGCCGTGCCGTCGGCGAGCGTGTTGACCATGAGCGCTCCCAAGGGCAGCGTCTACTACACCACGGATGGCAGCGACCCGCGCCTGCCCGCGTGGGCCTCCACGGACGGCAAGGTCACGACCCTCGTGACGGAGGCCGCGCCGAAGCGGGTGCTGGTCCCGAGCGTCGCCAATGGCGGCAGCCAGCTCAGCAACATCCCCGCGGGTTTCCAAGTCACCTACTATAAGGCCAATGTCACCGTCGACAGCATCGTTGCGGCCGAAGGGGTCATCGCGAATCCCACTCAGCGGGCGACAACGGCGAGAGAGCAGGCCCGCGTGATCAACTACTTCAACACGGGCAGCCCGGGCAACTTCCAGAACGACCGCGCTTTCCCGGGCACCACGCTCAACGTGGACGTGGAGGATTTCGTCATCCTGGTCACGGGCAAGGTGATGATCCCGGCGACCGGGGAGTGGACCTTCGGCGTCAATAGCGACGATGGCTATTCGATGACGCTGACCCGGGGCGGCAAGACCTACACGAGCTCCTACCCGAGCCCGAGGGGTCCGGGCGACACACTGACGACGTTCAACATCAGCGAGGCAGGGGCGCACGATCTGCGGCTGGTCTTCTACGAGCGGGGCGGCGGCTCCGAGTTGGAGCTCTTCGCTGCACGCGGCAATATCGCCACGTTCGACGCCACGAAGTTCCGCCTCGTCGGCGATATGTCCGCCGGCGGCCTGCAGGTCGGAGAAGGCGACGTCTGGTACGCCAACAGCTTCAACGATTCCGCGTGGAAGTCCGGCACGGGCGGCGTCGGATACGAGGCCGGCACCGGCTATGCCGACTACTTTTCCATCAACGTTCTCAATGAGATGTACAAGATAAACGGGAGCTGCTACATCCGTATCCCGTTCACCGTGACGAAGGCGGGTTTCTCGAATATGACGCTGCGGGTCCGCTACGACGATGGATTCGTCGCGTACCTGAACGGGGCGGAGGTCGCCCGCCGCAACTTCAATGGCGACCCTCAGTGGAACTCCGTCGCGTCGGCCGGCAACGCGGACGGGTCCGCGGTCGTGCTCGAAAATATCGACATATCCGACTACGCGAATCTGATCTGGGAGGGCCAGAACCTGCTGGCGATCCACGGCTTGAACACTCCCGTCGACAGTTCCGATTTCCTGATCTCGGTGGAGCTGGCGGCGGGGGAGATCAGCCAGGGAGCGATTTCGCCGACAGCGATCCGCTACTCCGCTCCCATCTCTCTGACGGAAAGCACGCACATCAAGGCGCGGACATTCGGCACTCGCTGGAGTGCACTGAACGAGACGGTGTTCGCGGTCGGACCGGTCGCCGAGAGCCTGCGGATCAGCGAGATCATGTACCATCCCGCCGACACCGGAAATCCCGACGACCCGAACACGGAGTACATCGAGCTGACGAACATCGGCAGTCAGAGCATCAACCTCAACCTTGTGAAGTTCACCAACGGCATTGACTTTGAGTTCCCGAGCACCGCGCTGGCGCCGGCCGGTTTCTGCCTGCTGGTCAAGGATGCGGCCGCATTCGAGGCCCGATACGGGGCGGGTCTCCCGGTCGTCGGGCAGTACACGGGCAGTCTGAACAACGCGGGCGAGCGGCTCGCGCTGGCGGACGCCACGGGCACGACCATTCTCGATTTCCGCTACGAGGACAACTGGTTCGACATCACGGATGGAGTAGGCTTCTCGCTGACGGTCAGAGATGCCGCTACCGCAGACCCGAACAATTTCAGCGATAAGAGCACTTGGCGGCCGAGCGCCCGGTCCGGCGGCTCCCCGGGCAGGGATGATGCCGGCGATTTGCCCGATTTGGGGGCGGTGGTCATCAACGAGCTGCTGGCCAGCTCGCAGGGCAGCGGACCCGACTGGATCGAATTGTACAACACGACGGACCGGACGATCGATCTCGGCGGCTGGTTCCTCAGCGACGATGCCGACAACCTGATGAAGTACGAGATCGCCGCCGGCACGAGCATCCGGGCAGGCGGATACATCGTGTTCTACGAGGACGAGCACTTCGGCAATGCGAACGATCCGGGCTGCCACGAAGCCTTCGGCCTCAGCCGGGACGGCGAAACGGTCTACCTGCATTCGGGCGCCGAAGGAGTGCTGACGGGATACAGCGAGCAGGAGAAGTTCGACGCCGCGGAGCCCGGAGTTTCGCTCGGGCGATACCAGAAGAGCGGTGGCACGTACAACTTCGTCGCGCTGGTCGAGCCGACTCCCGGCCATGCCAACGCTGCACCTCTCGTCGGGCCGGTAGTGATCAACGAGATCATGTATCACCCGGATACCGTGGATGACGCCGAGTACGTCGAACTGCTCAACATCAGCGATGAGCCTGTGACCCTGTACGACGCAGATCGAAAGGCGCCTTGGCGATTCACCGACGATCCGGACGACCCCGGCATCGAGTTGCTGCTGCCCACGCAGTCGCCCGTAACGCTGGAGGCGGGCGAGTACCTGCTGCTGGTCAAAGATGCGAGTCTGTTCAACTCCAAGTACACAGTGCCGGCAGGGGTCAAGATTCTTGCCTGGGGCGAAGGCAATCTGGCCAACGGCAGCGAGAAGGTCCAGCTCAGCGCGCCCGGCGACAAGAACGGGCAGGGCGACCGCACCTGGATTCGCGTGGATCGCGTGGTCTACAGCGACGGCTCGCACCCGGATGATTTTGCCGAAGGCATCGATCCGTGGCCGGTCAAGGCGGACGGCCAGGGCTCCTCGCTCACCCGGATCGATCCGGCCGCCTACGGCAACGACGCCGCCAACTGGAAGGCCGCCACCCCATCACCCGGTGCGGCCAATTGACGCGGATCAGCGGGGGTAGGCGTGGGGGAAGGTCTCTGCGCGTGTGAATGCCTCAACGTGGCCGTCCAAGATCGCACAGTTGCCTTTTCCGACGAACAGGTTGGCGGCGGAGGCATTGTGGAAGCCACTGACGACATCCCAGAACGCTCCAACACCTTCCGGGCCCGGTATGACCAATCGCGGATCGTTGCCGACCCTGCTCATCCAGCCCTGGACCATGCTGTCGCTGCCCGGAACCATGAACGTGTCGTTGAGACCCGAGATGTTGTAGTTGGTATCGACCAGCGGGCTCTCCTCCACGAAAACGAATGTGTTCCAGGGCTTCTTCACTTCGGAAATCTTCCTCACGCGGGTGTTCCCGACACCGTTAAGCCTCTCGTCGTCGCCGCCCAGGTAGGCGTTCATGGTGTAGTTGTACCAGGGCCTGTATCGCCTGAGTCTCGCGACATCGGCCACAAAGAAGTGGTCTTCCGAATTGCGGACGGCGAGGGTTTTGAACGTGGGGCAAATGAAGGCCTTGGCATTGCCCAAGTAGCGGAAGAACGGGCCCGCATACTCCGGATGATTCCTCAGGTTGAGGTCATCGTTGCACCAGCGCACGTGAATGTAGCTGGACAGCCCGGATTCTGGGGGATAAGCCTGCCATTGTGAGAAGTAACATTTGTCGGGTGTGGGAAACCTGGCGTCGTTGTCGTCGAGATACATGGTTATGGCCAGGCAGTAGCTCTTGAGATTGCCCTTGCAGGCCATCTCCTGGGCCTGGTTCTTGGCTTTGCTCAGGGCCGGCATCAGAACGGCCATGAGAATGGCGATAATGGCAATGACCACGAGCAGCTCGATGAGTGTGAATGCACCTCTGGTTCGCATGGCACTACTCCTCAGGACCCGGTCTTGCACCCGGCAATCCGCCGGCCGTGCAAGGCAGGTGCCAACTCACCCGCCATACCTTTCCGGCGGCGATCTCTCGTATGGAGCGCGGAACCTCAGCGCCCCTGATTCTATCGCCCGATCCTGCACAATGCAAGCGAATTGAGGGGGTGCATGACCATGACTTTTCTTGCACGGGTGTCTGCGGCCGGCGTTGCTCTGGGCGTGCGTTCATCGCTTTGTAGGTACCGGCGGGGAGCTTGCTCTATGGCGCCTTGAGAGGGAGACTGATTGTGTCGGCTCGGAGGATAGAGCCTGCCTCCGCGAAGGCGGGGGGCAACGCCGGCGAGCGCCGAAGCCGGTGGTATACGGCGGCCAGAGCCCGGCAGATGGCGGGCCTGCCACACTCCCCGCCGGTACCCACAAAGCGATAAACGCGACATCGTCGAATCAGTCGAAGCTGACGTGCTGCATGCAGGCGCCGGACGCTGCGAAAGAGCAATTTGACATATCCAAGTGAGTAGCATACCTAAGGGCAACCCTTATCACCACGTCGTATGGAGTAACGGAACGGAGAGCCGGATATAGCCGGTGATCTGTTCGAGAAGTATGACGTTAGTGAAAATGTAAGGGCTTTCTTACGGCACGTAAGGAGGTGCAATTATGGCAAATGGAACAGCAACATTGCCGGAACAAGAAATCCATGAGGAGGAGCGTCCCCGGTATGAAGGCCGGCGCAGGAAACAAATCGTCATGGGCGGCACGATGGTAAGCGGCCTGATCGCCGCCGCGGCCGGAATCCTGGCGATCATCGGACTGGCCGGCGCGTACCCTCTGCTGGCGGTCGGCATTGCGACAATCGTGCTCGGCGTCGCCTTCCTGTTTGAAGGAGCCTCTATGGTCGGACGCCTGTCCGGGCTGCTTGACGAGGTGACAGAGGGTAGAATGCAGATGAGCGAGTTCGGCGCCGGGACGACGGGCGCGACGTTCGCCGGGTTGGCCGGCATCGTGCTTGGCATCCTGGGCATCGTGAACGTGATTCCGGGAGTCGTTATCCCCTGGGCGGCCATCGTGTTTGGTGCTGCATTGATCATCGGGGCCGGGATCAAGGTTCGCATCCAGGACACGCTCCTGATGTGGAGGCAAGAGCACTCCATCGCTCGTCAGATCAGCCACCAGGCGGTGCTCGCCACGACGGGCATCGAAATCCTGGGCGGACTGAGCGCCATCACGCTGGGGATCCTCGCTTTGGCGGGAATCGCTCCGCTGGGCCTGAGCCTGGCCGCGATGTTGAGTGTGGCGCTGGTGTTCGTGCTCAGCAATGCAGCCATCGTTGGCCGAATGCTGTCAACGTTGCAGCGTTAAGCCAGAGAGGGCTGGGAACCGGGCAGTCCATTCGAGGCTTCCGCTCTAAATCAATAGCCTCGGATGGGCGGCCCGTGTTCCATTTGTTTATTATTTGGCAGGGTAGAGCCTGACCAATGCGACCCCGTGACGGGTCACATCCACGTCGAAGCGACCCTCGAATGTTCCCAGGTCTTTTTGTCGCCACAGGTCGCGTACACGTCGGGAGCCCTGAAGTCCAAGGAGCGACCATTCAGCCGTCATCTTGCGGCCCGTTTCCGACAAATTGAACAAGCCCACGGCCAGCGAGCCATCTTCCATCGGCTTGGCCAGAATGAGCGTTTGGTCGTCCTGTACCAGCGGCTTGGCCTGCTTGCCCAGCGGGTCCTGATCCACATCGATCACCTCCGGACTGCACAGAATGCCCACCGTGAAGTCGTCGAGCTTCTCCATATCGCCTGAGAAGAACAGCGGAGCGGCCATCAGGCACCACATCGACATGTAACTGTACTGTTCGCTGGGGGTCAGCGTCGTGGGCTGGCCGGGCTCATCCGAGTTGTGTGCGTTGCCCACCCAGCCGATCAGGATGTAGTCGGGGTCGTTCCAGGCCCCGGGACGGGCGTTCTCATAATGTGCGGCGTTGCTCAGGCCGATGCTGTAGAACCCCGGCAGCATCTCGCCTTGCTCCAGGCCCAGGTCGCCGGTCGTGCGCCAGCAATGGCCGCCAACCGCGGCGCCCCACGTCCAGACGTCGCCCATCCCGTACTGGCAAAGATTGTACACGATGTCGCGGTCGAGCCCTTTGAGGATATCGCCCATCTTCTTGTACGGGCGCTGCAACTGCTCGAGGCCGTTGCCGCCGGCGACCTGCCCATAGGAGCACCAGTCGTACTTGAGGAAATCGAAACCCCACTGGGCGAATTTGCGCGCGTCGGCCAACTCGTGCTCGTAGCTGGCGACGTAGCCGGCGCAGGTCCACGGGCCAGGCCCCGTATACAGTCCGGCCTTGAGGCCCTTGGTGTGGACGTAGTCCACCATGCCCCGGATATCGGGGAATTTGGCATTGGGCAGCACTGCCCCCTCGGCGTCGCGGTAGGGCTCGTCACCTTTCTGCTTCATCCAGCAATCGTCGATATTGACGTACTGGTATCCGCAGTCGGCCATGCCGGAGGCGATCATCACGTCGGCCGCGTTGCGCATGTGCTGCTCCGTGACGCGATTGTAGTGGATATACCAGCTATTCCAGCCCATCGGCGGCGTCAGGGCCAGGGTGTCGCCGACGACGATCTTGAAAGTCCGCTCGTCGGTTCCCTGCTCGTTCTTCGCTCGCAGCGTGACGGCCCGCTCGCCCCGCTCGCTCGGCGCACGGCCGGTGATGATGCCGGTGTCGGCGGCAAGCTCAAGGCCCTGCGGCAAGTTGACGGCGGTAAATTGGATCGGCCGTTCGCCGGTGCAGGGAATCCGATAGAGGAATGGCATTCCCGGCCGCACGCCATATACCTTTGGCCCGTTGATCTTCGGCTTTGGTCCGGGCGGGGGCGTCAGGGTCGTCCTTTCCTCCGGCGGCGACTGAGGCGCATCTACCGCCTGGGGCTTCTCGCCCGCGACGACGAATTCCGCCTGGGCCCAATCTGCGTGGTCATATCCGGTCCCGTCGCCTGCGGACGTCACGATCAGCATGAGATCACGGACCCCGGCCAGCGGCACATCGACGGGGCGGCCATCCTGCTTGCCCTTCATCACGCCGCTGTCGAGCAGCCGCTTGCCGTCCCCGTAGATCTGGAATCGGACGGAGCCCCTGCCGCCTGCCCCATCATCGACGCCGATGAAGGCGCGGAACCGCTCGACCTTGCCGTCGAGCTTGACATGGAGGACCGAGCCGGCGTGGGTCCCGACGCCATACTCGAATGTCCGGCCGTTGATGGAGAGCGGCTTTCCCGTGACGCTCTTGTCCGCCAGCGGCTTGCCCCACCCGCTCGACATTTTCGACAGGTCCAACTGCCCCAGCCGCACAACCTCCGATGCATTGACGATCCCGCCGGCCCCGAGCAGTACGAGAATTGCAGCCAGCGACAGTGCCACAGTGCTCCCACGCATGGTTCTACCCTTCCATTCGCGACAACCTATGATTGGCTCTTCACAATCGCGTGCGATGCTACCACAACCGCTCCCCGCGTTCAACCGCAGTTCTCACGCGAAAATGCCAGAATTCCGGTGAGAGCCCCTGGCAAAATGAATCCCAGTCCCGTCCGATGTCATTTCCGCGAACGCGGGAATCCAGGAACCTTCGGCGGTTTGCCGGACCCCTGTTTTCGCAGGGGTGACAAGTCGGTGTTGTGTGGGTTATTCTGTGAGAGGCTCTAAGTAATTTCCTGATGTTGTCGGGAAAGAGTCGGCGGCCGGGCTGCTTTTTTTCTGCGACCGGCAAATTTCACTGTTGCGGAATCCTGTTTGTGGTGGTAAACTCATCGCGATTTTGTTAGACGACCGGATGTTGCGTTCAGAGAGTGGAGTCAACGCTGATTGTTCTGATTTTGACCTCCTGCCTTTGATCCCCCTCGTCGCGAACTTTGATAACATCGCACTGGATATTGATTCTCAGGGAAAGTGCAGCGTTGAGTGACGTGAGGCCCGTGATAAAATCCGGGCTGTGCATAAACGAGAGAAGAAGGAGAAGTACATGAACATCTATGTAGGCAATTTGGCGTTTGAGGTCACCGACGAGGAATTGCGGCAGCTCTTCGCGACCTACGGCGACGTGCAGTCGGCCAGCGTCGTGAAGGACCGGTTCAGCGGCGAATCCCGGGGGTTCGGATTCGTCGAGATGCCCGCCCGCAAGGACGCAGAAACGGCCATGGCAGCCTTGAACGGCACCGATGTCCACGGCCGGAGCATCATGGTCAGTGAGGCCAAGCCCAAGACCCCGAAGCGAAGCGGCGGCGGTGGCGGTGGCGGCGGCGGACGCCGGTACTGAGACCTGATTCGACATCTGAAGTGGCCGGCCGGGGCGATCCATTCGTGATGCGTGTCATCCATGAGGCTCAGTCCCGGCCTGCGAGACGAAGAATTGGTGATTGGAGTTCCGCCTTCAGGTGGTTCTGATTAGTGTCCGCCCGCGAGAGGAAGAAGGTGAGAAGTGAAGAGGGTCACAAGAGTGTTCTTCCCCTCTTCCCTTCTGCTGCGCTTGTGTTCTTACCCTTCCGAGAACGTCGAACAAAACAGAGTTGCCCCTCTTCGATGTCGCTCCTGCGAAAGCGGGAATCCAGGAACTCCCCGCCGTTTGCCGGACCCCTGTTCTTGCAGGGTACCTGGTTACTTGGAAAGCCCAATCCTGGGTGGCACGGGCAAACTCGTTTGCCCGTGGGGTTTCGATTGAGCAACGCGCATCGAATGAGCACCGTCAAACGAGTTTGGCGGTGCCACCCGACTCCAGAAGGAGGCAGACTAAACACGCGCTTCGCAGAGGTCACATGCGGCGCGTACTTATTACCGATTCTGTCGGGGCACTACAGCACTTGCCTGCCTTTGCCCTGCTGGATCAGCGGGACGTAGGTTTCAAGCTCGTTGAGCGTCTGCTGGTCGGTCAGGTCGACGACGCAGCGTCTCTCGTGCGACATGTATGCGCCCATGATCAGCATCGTGATGAGCTTGCCATATTCGAGATTGAGCAACGCGTCACGGCCTTTCTCGAATGCCTGGAGGGCGTCGAGCCATTCGGCGATATAGCCGTAGAGCGCGATCTCATCAGGCTGCAGGATCAGCGCCCCGCGCGTGGCCTGTGACTTTTCCAGAGCCAACTCGCTGTCGAGGACGGCGGCTGCCGCGGCGTCACTGATGAACATGCCGGCGGGCGACTGAAGCGAGTTGACGGTATACGAGTAGCCCGGTCCAAACGTCTCCATCAGCAGGCGAAGGCCCGGCGCGTCGTACATCCAGGAGTTCGTCGCCTGCACAATGCTGTGCTGGCGGGTCTGCGGGTCCTCGAACTCGATAGAGACGCTCGAGTAATCCTCGGCAGGCGTGGCGGAGTAATCGACGCCCCGTTGCTTGAGCTGGCTCAGCCATGGCTCCTTGCCCCACTTGAGCAGGGCCATGGTGGCGTTGACTCGCAGCGGCGTAAGATAGTCCATGGGTTTGCCGGCGGGGGTCACCATGTACATGCCGCAGGCGATGCTGTGACAGCCCATATCGCAGCAGACGCCGCCGCCCTGCGTGGTGGGGTCCCAGAACCACGGCTCGTGCGGTCCGCCGTGCTCCTCGGCGCTGCGAGCCAGGTGGGGCGCGCCCATCGCTTTCTCAACCTGCGCCAGTTGCGTCCGCGCCTGGACGACCGCCGGCATGTGGATCTGGTTCTCGAAGTAGGCCGTCCGGACATTCATCGCCTTGGCGATTCGCACCAGCACATCGGCCTCTGCGAGATTCCGCGCCAGCGGCTTTTCCACGATGATGCCCTTGAGCTCCGTGCCTCCCTCGACGGCTCGGGCGATCTCCTGCATCATCTCGACGCGGGCGAAGTTCGGGGCGAAGATGCAGATGACGTCCACGGCCTTGGCCAGCTCCGCGATCGAGTCATAGGCCCGGGTGTCCCCAAGGCCGTCCTGGCGGGCCAGTTGGGCCAGTCCCTCGGCCCCCTTCAACGCGTACACGCCCGCAAATTCCACATTCCGAACGGACCGCAGCGCACGCTCGTGAAATCTCGCGACAAAACCGGCTCCAATCATCCCTATTTTCAGCATCGGCCGACCCCTTCAAGTGAGCCCAATCTCTGTTCTACGGAAGTTCGCGAAGAACCTCCGAATCCTCGTATCCCCGGAGGTACGTGTGCGAATCTACGGCCGAGGACCCGCAGTCAGTCATGGACATTGTCGCCGCCGTCGATCGCGCCACGGCGTGCCCTCTATCTACCCAAGCGCGTGAGAAAATGCAAGAACAAAGAGGCCGAACCGACCTCGCGAGTGCGGTGATACTTCGTGGCGAGCCGGGTCCTGTTTGTCGTGTGGACTATCGGCGTGAGGGGTAGTACACTCTGGATACCGGCACGAGGTTGTTGGGCTGGACAGGAGCACGAAGCAGCATGGATTTTGGAGTCACACAGAAGAAGCAGGCGGAGCTGGAGGCGCGGATGGCGACCCTGGGACTGCGCGAACAGGACCTGGAGGAGAAGTTCATCCGATCCTCCGGTCCGGGCGGCCAGAGAGTCAATAAGACCTCCAGTTGCGTCTATCTGAAGCACAGGCCGACGGGGCTGGAAGTGAAGATGCAGCAGGAGCGTCAGCAGCGGCTGAACCGCTACTACGCGAGAAAACGGCTGTGCGAGCTGCTGGAGCAGGAGCGGCTCGGCGGCAAAAGCCCGGCGGCGCTGAAGGCCGAGAGGATTCGCAAGCAGAAACAGCGGCGCAGGCGACGCAGCAAACAGGCGTGAAATCCCGGAATCGGGCCCAAAATCCCGTTCCGGAATGGCTCGCCGCGTGGTATGATACTGACATGTGATTGCCCGATGTGGCGGATTATCGGCGCAGACGATCAGAGAGGGTTTGCGATGCGAAAGCACAGAGGATTCACGCTCATCGAGCTGCTGGTGGTGATCGCGATCATCGCGCTATTGATGGGGATCTTGCTGCCCGTGCTGGGCGCGGTGCGGGAGCAGGGCCGCCGGGCCGTATGCGGCCAGAACGAGAAGAACACCGGCCTGGGCGCCTGCACATGTACGCCAACGACTACGACGGCAAGCTGCCGCTGAATGATGTCGATCGCTGGCTGTTCGATGTCTCGTACTGGACGACCGACATCGTCCTCAAGACCGGCGCCTTCGACCGGCATATTTTCTACTGCCCCTCCTGGCGTCAGCGGGACCGGATCATCTTCTGGCGGTACGGTGAGAACCTGCCTCTGGGTACGCCGGAAGGCTACCTCCAGCCGGAACCCCAAGATGTCGCGACACGCAAGAACTACCATCGAATCCTGGGCTACTTCTGGTTAATCGATTTCGAGGACCCCCAAGGCAGACACAGAGCCCAACAACCCATGAGGGCGGGCGGCCCGGAGAAGGAATGGGTCCGGTCCGTCATTGGCACCAAGCAAGCGCCGGCTTTGGTCGAGCTGATCACCGATGTGACCGCCAGCAACGGCCCGGACCGGACGACGTCGGACTTCACCATGGCCACCGGCGGCTGCTGGGACCGCTGGCGGGTCCGCGACAGGAGCAGCCACCTCAAGAAAGGCAGCCGACCGGCAGGGGGAAATATCCTCTTCGTTGATGGCCACGTCCAGTGGCGGCGGTTCGAGGAGATGGAACTGTGCTGGCCCTATGGGGCGTCCGGGAATCCCTGCTTCTGGTGGTAGGCGGATCAGGGCGACTGCTCGCCGGTCGCGAGGGCCGGGGTTTCGCCGTACTCTCGCAGGCATGCGAAGACGTGCAGGATCAGCTCCTTGCGGTCGTTGAGACCCAGCCTGCGGAATAGGCGGCCGACGTGCGTGCGGACCGTCGGGATGGTGATTCCGAGGTCGCGGGCGATCTGCTTGTCGGATTGGCCGTACACGATGTGCTTCGTGATCTCGGCCTGCCGCGGCGGCAAACCAAGCTGCTCCTCCAGCCGGGCCCATTCCTGTTCAGAGAACAACTGCCGACATGTGGCGATCATCATCCAACCTCCGTGCATCCCAGGCAACCAGCGACCGCCTTACCCCCAAGGCAAGCCGATTGCTCCGGATTCCATCCGATCCCACGCCGTCCGGCTGATTACTGACAACCAGACCGCAATGACTACGTGTAGCCCATTCTCGTCTCCGCCGGGCACTTGTCAAGGGCGCCGACTGCGCATTTTTGCCACAGACTCCTTGAGAGCACCGGGGCATACCACATGGGCGCAATCTGTGGTATCCTGCTGCGGCCATGGGTCCGACGGCGAAAGCCTGCATTGAGCTGGACCGGCTAAAACCGCCCGGCAGGTGTAACAGTCGGCGCTGAACACCGTCATAATCCAGGCGTAGTGGTTTTGCATGGTATCGTTGATGTCTCAACGCCAAGGATTGTGTGACCGTGGAAGAAGATACTTATCATTTGATCGACAATAAGATAGACGTTCTGAGCCATCCCCGGAGGCGGGACCAGATTCATATCCTGACCGTGGACCCGATTCTGGGCACGGATGTCCAGGCGCGGATCAAGGGGGATGAGAGACTGCGGGGTTGCACCGTGGTCCGGCCGCACGCGACGGCGATCCGCGACGCCGTGGAGGAAATCGAGCGGTTGGCAAAGGATACCGTCGTCTCGCGGCTGCTGATCTTCGACGTGCGGCGGGTGACGCTCGCGAAGCTGCGCCGGCCATTCAACGCCGTCGTCGGCTACAACCGCCGCGATTTCAACAAACTGTGCTACAGCGTGTGCATCGGCGACGGGCCGGTCCCCCTGTTCCTCGATGGCAACGGCCTCGACGTATTCGTGCCATACCTGTCTTCGCACCGCGTGGATTACTATCCGGCCGTGTTCTTCTACGATCCCTTTCTCCACTACGAGCCGAACGAGCTGGAGACGCGGGGCATCGACGACGATTTTATGATTCCCGACACGATTCCCCGACGGCTTGTCAGCTATCTGCACATGAAAGACAACCTGAAGGTCGACAGGGTGCGGCGATTCTTCCGGGCCACGGACAAGGACGAAGAGACGAAGAAGAAACGCTTGCGGATGCTCAGACGGCTGTACAAGCGGCAGCTCAATGCCCAGTTTCCGGATCGCAAGGAGGAGCTTCGGCGTTGGCTCTCCCGCAACGGGGTGCGGCTGGCCACGGAGAAGATGAATCTCTACCCGCTGTTCTTTGAGGACTGGGTCAGCCGCTTGATGCGCAAGGCCAGGGAAAACGCCTTGGCCAAACCGGAAGAGAGCCCACAGTAGGGCTTGCGGCGTGCGCAACCGTCGGTGCAATACTTTCTCGCTCGGATTCTGCGGATTGGCAAGATGCGGCGACGTTCTCACACGGGTGCATGGTCCGATAGAGTGTGCGGCGCCGCGCCGATAACTGCCGCAGACGTTTCACTTGGTATCGCGGAGCTCACAACAGCCGCCGGCCGCTCGCGAAATGTGCCGCGGCACGCAGATCGCTCTTGCACGATGCGCCGGGGTCGAGTACAGTAATTGCCGTAATCTTCGACAAGTTGAGATATGCTCTCGACCTCGGTCGCCGGACGACGGCAACTCATGACACGCGCAGCGGTTATGGACGGAAGGATTTGAATCGGAGTCTGGGAATGGCCACCGCTCTCGGGGAACAGCAACAGACTTTTGCCTGCAAGTCACCTTGCGACACTAATCGTTTTTAGGAGTCGGCCGCAATGCCCCTGGTGACGATATGCCTGGGCCTGCACGAGCCGTTTCGCTTGAGCCCGGAGGATCCGACAAGCTTCTGGGACGAGAAGAACCGTGACGTCTTCACGCGGCGGGCGGAGTTGTGTTACCTGCCGATCACCCGCATGTTCACCAGCCTCGTCCGGACGCAGCCCGGCTTCAAGATCAGCTACAGCATTTCCGGGACGTTCCTGGAGCAGGCCCAGATGTATCAGCCGGAGGTGATCGAGGCCCTGCGGGAATTGCTCGAATCCGCCGGCCACCGCGGACAAGTCGAATTTCTGGAGGAAACTTATTACCATTCGCTGGCGTCGTTCTTCCCCGATCCGGAAAAGGCGGAATTCAAGGAGCAGGTGTCGCTGCACCGACAGAAGATGAGCGGCGTGTTCGGAGTGAAGCCGACCACATTCGCGAATACCGATCTATTGTACGACAGCGAGGTCGCCAACATCATCGCCGACATGGGCTTCACTGCCGTCCTGTGCGCGCCGGACGAGCGAATCGTGAACGTCCGGGACCATAAGCCGGCGGCGGTCAACCTGGTCTTTCGCGCCAAGGGCCGGAAGGGTCACCCGCGCAAGCTGGCAGTCCTGCCGCGTAATGCCGACCTCAGCGCCAAGCTGGCCTCGGTGGGCGGCGATGCGTTCCCGAGTGCGGCGGAGTTTGCGGCGATGATCCACGAGACCGGCGGAGAGATCGTCGTGCTCGCGTGCGACTTCCCTCTGGTCGAGCAGGGCACGCCGGGATACCAGAAGGTCGAAGAGTTCTGGATGACGCTGCCGGAGGAATTCGCCAAGTACATGGACCTCGTGCCGGCCAACCCCACGGAGGTGGCCGAGTGGTTCCAGATTACGAATTGCCCCATGGTGGACTGCGCCGGCCCGGGTGCAGGGCCTGATGCGACGATACCGGACGGCTCGCCGTTCTTCAGATTCCGGGCCCAGCGAATCCTCTTTCGGAGCATCGAGGACCTGGAGACCGGGGCCAGGCGGGCCGGAGGCGACCTGCTGCGAAAGTTCCGCTACCTGACGACGGCGGATCACCTGCTGTACCTGAGCGCGGGCGCCTGCAACGGGCAAGTGCCCATGGATCGCTGCAACCCGTATGACTCGGGCGCGACCGCCACGTACACGCTGACTCACGCCGCCGACGAATTGTCCCACGCGGTCAAGAACTTCAACATCCTCACCCGGAGCGCGAAGACGCCGGTCATCATCATCACTCCGGAGACAGCTCGACTGCCGTCCGAGGGCATGGGCCAGTTCGCCAGGTACGTTTCCGGCAAGAGCGGGGGGTTGGGGGAGGTCGTCTCCGCCCTGTGCAAGGGGCTCTCGGTGCGCGGCGTGCCGGTACACCTGATCACGATCAACCTGATCAAACGCTTTCGGGAAGAGGCCGGCCTGAGCGAGGCCGAGTGGATTCAGAAGCGGCACCGGCTCAATCCCGAAAACGTGCACCTGGTCAGCTCCGCCATATTCGAGGGCTACCGCAGCGCCTACGACGGCTCGGCACTGGCCAACGCCGCGGAGTTCCAGCGACAGATCGTCAATACGTACATCAAGGAAATCCGAAGTGCCTACGAGGGCAGAGGCATTCTGCACACGAACGACTGGATGGCCGGCGGGGTCGTTGTCGCCTACGCCAGGCTTCGGGGCATTCCCGTCCTGCACACGGTCCACAATACCCACACCGGCCATGTCCCCCTCGACATGTTTTACGGCGTGAACCTGCAGAAGCTCTGGAATGCGCTGTACATCTCCATCGAGTCCCAGCAGCAATGCGTGGATTGCCAGGCAACCGCCATCAAAAACGCGACCAAGGTCAGCTACGTTGGCGAGAAGTTCCTCAATGAAGTCGTGAACGACTACTTTCTCGACCGGCCGATTATCCCCTGGAGCGTTCGGCAGGAGACGAAGATCAAATCCGCGGCCCATGCCGCCGTCGTCATCCCCAACGGGATCTCGCCGGACGTCTACCCGGAGAACCAGCCGGAAAATCCGGAGGTCGATAAGCCGGGACTGGCCAAAGCGTACAGCCCCGACGACGCCATCGTCGAAGCCAAGAAGCTCAATCTCGTGAAGTTCCAAAAGAAGACCGGTCTGTCTGTTGATCCTGACGCCATTCTGTTGTACTGGCCGTCACGACTTGACGTCGTCCAGAAAGGCGTCGAGCTGCTTGAGGAGATTGCCCAGCGGTTTGTGAACCAGTACCCGGGGGTGCAGATTGCCGTCGTGGGTGACCCGGTGGGTGGCGATCGCACGCACGCGGACATCATGGGCCGGATCGCGTGTGCATCGCGCGGGAGAATCGCCTATTACCGCTTCGACCAGGACCTGAGCATGCTCGGATATGCCGCCGCCACCGATGTCTTCGGGGCCTCGCTGTACGAGCCGTTCGGCCAGATCGACGTGGTGGGCAACCTCTACGGCGCGACGGCAACGAACAGGGACACCGGAGGGTACAGTGACAAGATCAAGCCGCTGGGCCTGCGGGCCTGGGGCGCCCCGATCGACAGCGGCAACGGGGTCTTGTTCCGGGATTACACCGCTGCCGGGCTGTGGTGGGGGCTCGACTCGGCCGTCCAGAATCATCGCTATTTTCACGAGCACCCGAGAGAATGGGAAAAGCAGGCCAGACGGATCATGAACGAGGTGAGGAACAACTGGAGTCTGGACAATATGGTTGCCAGGTACATCACCGCCTACGAAAGCCTCAACGAGGGCCACCCCCTCGGATAAACGGCCGCAAGTCGCCGGCCGGGGGACATGATGGGGTGGACACCCGCCCCGGCCACGTCACGAACCCGAAACCGATGATTTTTTCCAGAATTTTGTTGACACATCTCCGCACCCGCCAGTAGGATTTTTTTGATTTTGGTGGGGAGCACTCTTTGATCCCTCAGAAGGAGTGCCTCCAGCGGAATCAGCGAATCATCGTTTCGCGGTACGAGGGAAGAAGGAGTAGGACAGTGAGTAGAGGCAAAGTGAAGTGGTTTGATGCCAAGAAGGGGTTCGGCTTCATCACGCCGGACGACGGAGGCGAGGACCTGTTCGTGCACTTCTCGAACATCGAGTCTGACGGGTTCAAGTCGCTTCTGGAAGGCCAGGAGGTCGAGTACACAGTCGGCCAGGGAAGAAAAGGCCCACAAGCAACCGCAGTCAAAGCCTGCTGAGCGGATTGCGCTCGGGTCCAGGCGTCGAAAATCAAGGAGTCCCGTTTCAAGGCGGGACTTTTTTATTCCTGCACGGGCCGGCCACATCCCGCGCAGTTCGGGGGCACGCGCGGGGACGATGCGCCAAGGGTAGCGAGCGTCAGGCCGGACGCTTCTCATTTGCCGCACAGATTCCCCACACGACGCGTCGAGTCAACTGTCCCTCCCTGTTTATGATTGACGATTTACCATTTACGATTGGAGGGCCGTTCGGAGTTCCGCCTTCAGGCGGCTGTTTCCAGTCCTATTCGTCCCATTCGTCCTGTCGCAGGCCGCTTCTATACATTTGGGACCTTTGACGGCTGGTTCTTCCACGCGTGACGTGTGAGGGCTTCGGGGGCACGGATAAACGCCGCCTGTGGGCGGGCTGCATCTGCCGTCCGCGTTTCACGTGGCGTACTTGGGCCGGATAATGTCATGGTTTTTGGCGGCCGCCGCCGGGGAGCGGTACCCTGTTTTCGGTTTGCTCTTGGTCATCCGTGGGTTATTTGGAATACTTTGGTAGTAGTTGAGAAGACCCAGTTGGCAATTCATGGAGCAAAATAATGAGAACGCATCTTGTTTGTCTGGCGGTGCTGCTGTCGGGTCTGACGTTGAGTTCGAGCGGTTGCCTGGCGCTGGTGGTAGGGGCCGGTGCGGCCGGGACCGTGGCGTACATGGCCGGCGATATGGAAGCCGAGGAGAACTACAGTATCGACCAGGTCTATACGGCCGCCAAGAAGGCAACAGAGGACCTCGACCTGCATGTGATTACAGGTGAGGGTGGCAAGGATGCTTTGTCGGCCACCCTCGTGGCGAGGGATGCGGCGGACAAACGCATCACGATCAAACTGACCTCGACCGCGCAGAATACGACCAAGATTTCCATTCGTGTCGGTACATTCGGCAGCGAGACGAAGTCGCGCCTGGTGTACAGCAAGATGATGGAGAACCTGCGGGCCATCGCGCCGGCGCCTGCCCAGTCGCCGCAGACTGCCGTGGCGGTGCAACCCGCGCAGACTCCGCCGGCGCCTCCAGCCGCACAGAGTCCGGCGAGTCCTCCGGCGTCACAGGAACCCGCGCCGACGCCTCCGGCTCCGACGACCCCGCCCGCACAGGGGACGCCGACACCCGCACCTGGCCAATAGCGGAACTGCCCTCTATCTCAAGCGGCGGGGGAATATCATCGATATCACAAAAGGACAGGAAGCACACTCGTCGTCTTCCTGTCCTTTGCTTTATGTCGTGGCGAGGGCGCTCCCCGCCGGGCTGGTCGTGGGCCGCAAGCCGATGGCGAGTCACACGGTAACGACAACCGCATCCTTGGAGCTCGGCGTGCTCATCTGCGCCCGCGGGGTGGCTCCGGCTCGTCTCCACCCTCGAGCCAGTGACGCATCAGGATGTCGAGATCGGCCATGTTCACCTTGCAGTCGCCGTTGATGTCCCCGGCGATGATCGTCGGGCATGGGGGCTTTCCGAAATAGGATTTGCTGGCTTCGGCCGTGCCGCCGAAAACGCCCATGTTGACCGCGCCGCCGTTCGGAAACGGCTCAAGTCCGATCGCGGCCTGCGGGTCGCCAGCATCGATGCACGGGCTGGTCACATCATCCTGCACCCATTTGTTACCGGCTGGGTCCCACCGCCCGGCCTGGGACTTGAGATGGTAATCGCTGCTGATCCAGACATCGTCGTCCGGATTGTCACGAGTGCCGTTCGGGTCCCAGTGGCCCGGGGCGGCGAAATGCGGGCCTGTGTCGATATTGCCGTCACCGGGCCAGCCGCCCTGGATGAGGCTGTACGTGATCGCACCCGCCACCGCCTTTGTCGCGGGAGTCGCAGCGATGCTGCCGCTCTCCCAGAGAATGCAACTGGTCATCGTGACTTCGGGAGTGGAGCGTATACCGCACGGTCCGAGAGCGATGCAGATGCCGTCATCCGCGCGGTTGGCGAAAAAGGTGCAATTCACGAATCCCGGGCCGAGGCAGTCTGACCTCGCAGCGCCGCCCGTCTCGGCCGTGTTGTTCTCAAACAGGCAGTTACCGAGGACAAACCGGCCGGAGATGGCCCCGCCAGATTGGGCACAGTTGCTGGTGAAGACGCAGTCGGTCAGAGTGATGCCCCCTTCGATGTAGAGGGCGCCACCGAACTGCCTGGCCCAGTTTGCCGTGAATGTGCACCGGGTCAACGCAGGGCTGCCGGTCTTCTCCTGGCGCAGGGCGCCGCCGTCGGTCGTTGTCGAATTGCGGATGAAGACGCAATCGATGACCACGAGGCTGCTGTCGATGCAACTGAGCCCGGCGCGTGTGCCGCCTGTGATCACTAGGCCGTCCAGAACCGTAGCCGAGCTGTTGTCGCGGCTGGTGATGACATAAATGCTGTTGTCGCTTCGAGTTGGATCACTCGCGAGATTCTTGACATCGCCGTCGTCGGCATCGTTGCCTTTCAGATCACCGCTGAGGATCGTGCGGTACAATTGCGGATTCCGGCTGTTGAAGGTGTGAGGCCCACCGCCGAAATAACCGCCCTTCAGGACGGCACCGTTGGGAATGTTGAATGTTGTCTCACGATTGCCGGATGCGGCGCCAGCGCCCTGGTCAGGCCGGTAAACGCCCTTCGCAATCCGGATCTCGACGGGTTTTGGCTCGCCTCGCACGTCTGCGTCGGCGCGTGCGGCGGCCAAGGCATCCTGCAGGAATGGGAAGGCATTGGCCCACGATGTTCCGTCGTTGGTCCCCCTCGCATCGCCATCGACGTAGATGATCCTGTCGGGGGCGGCGGTGCAAAGGCCGGCGAGAAACAGGCCGATCACCGCCATCGCTGTGAGTTTTCCGATTCTGTCCATTTTCCGCTCCTTTCAAATGAGGCTATGGGTATGAATGCTGGCGCGGGCGAGTCCCCGTGCTTGTCGGCGCAGACCACCTGCGCGCTCGATTCGCGAGTTCCCAGAGCGAGTGACCTTTGAGGATTCTCCGCGCATGTCACATCTCCGTTTGCCGCTGCACCGAAAGTGCAGCGTCCGGACACGCAGAAAACACTCACTCACGAAGGGGGGCGGGTATGATGCGATGATGACGTATGATGGCGATACAAGTTATAAAAGGCTGCTTATCGCCCGCCTTCGCACTTTCCGGTATCCATGTTACGCGATGGACCTTACCCCGTCGAAAGGAATTCCACTTTTTCTCGCGAGTGACCCTTTCCAGCGGGTCACAGCGGGTCTATGCGGACGGGTGGAGGTGGAGGGTGCGGTTGCATCGGGGGCACTGGAGGGTGTCGGCCTTGAAATTGGGGGGGACCTTGAGCTTCAGGCCGCACGGGCAGGCGAGAAACGAAAAGCCGTTGATCTTTCGCATCGTGTCGCCGATGTCGTGAAGCTGCTTAGGGACGTTTTGTTCTGCGACCGATTGCGGCTGGGCCGGGCGGATACCGACCTGTTCCTGCGTCATCGCGGCCGCCGGAATGATGTTCCTCGAATGGGTCACCGACGTGTAGGCCTGAGCGTAGTCCCTGTAGGAGACGCCCTGAGACATGTTTCGCAGGATGCGGATACGCTCGGAAGTGGGCGGATGTGTGCTGGTCAGGTCCGACAGGTGCATTTGGCCCCGCTTCTTGAGGGGATTCACGATATACATCGGGGCGGTGGTGTCGTTGGCGGCCGCCAGTTGGGGCGATGGATCGGTGGCGATTTTTTCGAGGGCGCTGGCCAGGCCCTCGGGATATCGCGTCAGCCGGGCGGAGCCGGCGTCGGCGAGATACTCCCGGCGCCGGGACAGGGCGAAATAGAGCAGGTAAGCCATAACCGGCGCAAGGATAGCGGCGGCGATGGCAATCAGGAGGAGGATGGCCTGGGCCTGTCCGCCGCCCCGACTGTCTGAGGAGTATCGCCTTCGCGGCCCGTAGAACGTGCCGCGCAGGAATATCTGCGAGAGCAGGACGATGCCGCCAAGCATGATGCCGGCTAAGGTCATATACAGGATGTCGCGGTGGACGATGTGGCTCATTTCATGGGCGACGACGCCCTGGAGCTCATCGCGATTGAGCCGGGCCAAGAGACCTGAGGTCACGGCGATGGATGCCGATTGTGGGCTGCGGCCGGTGGCAAAGGCGTTGGGCGCCCGGTCCGCGATGATATAGATCTTCGGCATGGCCGGCAGACCCCCCGCGATCTTCATCTCCTCGACCACGTTGAACAACTGCGGGTGCACCTCCCACGTGACCGGCTGTGCGTGGCTGGCCGCCAGCAGGATTTGGTCCCCCGAAGAGAAACTGACCAGCGCCAGAACCAGCCAGACCATCGCAGCAATGGCCACGCCGTACAGGCCCCCCTCCGGACCAAAGACACTCAGACCGATCGTGAAGCCCAGCAGCATGAGCACACAGGCCATCATGAGCATCAGGATGATCGAGTTCCGCTTATTGGCTCGAATCAGCTCCCACATTGCGGCTTTCCAAGGTCAGACGAATCCAAGTATTGCAGGACTCTTGCCCGCATCGCAAGACTACAAATAAACAAACACTCCCCCTTCCCCTCGCTCCATGCGGGGTCGTGCACGTGATTCCGCGATTGTGTTCTGTCCGTCGAAGGCAGGCTGGCGCCCCAAGATCCTGTCCACCAGCCTGTCACGCCCGCGATGTCATCACAAGAGCATCGATGCGATCCAAGCCCGCTTCGCGACGCAAGTCGTGCGGAAAGCTCTGCTCCCCTCGCGATCCTGGCCTCTGCGATGCTGACAACGTCTCCCGCGAACTACGCAAAGCTGACTTTCGGTGTCTCACGCTCGGCTGGCGACTGCACCTCGAAGAAATCGCGCTTGGTGAAGGTGAACATGCCGGCCACGATGTTTGACGGGAACATCTGGATCTTGTTGTTGTAGAACAAGACCTGGTCGTTGTAGTTCTGCCGGGCAAACGCGATCTTGTTCTCCGTACTGCTCAGCTCTTCCTGCAAGGCGAGGAAGTTCTGGTTGGCCTTGAGGTCGGGATAGTTCTCAACGACCAGCATGAACTTGCTGAGGGCGTCGGCGAGCCGGCCCTCGGCCTGCCCCGCCTCGGAGACGGTCCGGGCGCCCATGGCCGCGCTGCGGGCCTGGGTGATCGCCTCGAACGTCCCCCGCTCATGCTTCATGTAGCCCTTGGCGGTCTCCACGAGGTTCGGGATCAGATCGTGACGCCGCTTCAACTGGACGTCGATTTGCGACCAGGCATTATCGACCTGATTTCGCAAGCGGACCAGCGAGTTGTAGATGCCGATCGCAGCGAGAACAACCAAGGCGACGATGCCGAGCAATACGACCAGTGGAATCAACGTTCCTGGCATGCGGTCTCCCTTCTGTCCGACGGACTTCTTGCGGTTCTATCTCTAGGAGGATTTCTTGCCCTTGACGATGAGAGCGGCGACGATAGCCACCACAGCAATGCCAATGAGGATCCAGGTATAGATTGACATAGCCCAATCCTTTCACAAAAACAGGTTTCCGATACGGTATCTAACGCCGGCGATCCACGATCGATTTCCTCGAATCCTGTACGCCTGATCTGTATCCATAAGAGTTCAATTAGATTTTCGGCCGTTGGCGGCCAAACATATCAGCCAAAAGCTCCTGAATCCTGCTGTCCTTGTCCAACTGGGCCTCGTTCAGGATATTCTCAAGCTCATTCCTGTCGAACCAGAGGCCGTCGCTGCGCCGGCACTTATCGATCAACAGTGGCGGCGTGGATTGTCCCACGATGATTTTCGCCATTTTCCGGCGGCAAATGGGGCATTTGCGCGGCTGCTCATCGCCAGATTGGTGCTCGACGAACGAGTCGATCAGGTGTCTGGCTTTCGCCGGATCTTTCAACAGCAGTTCCAGCTCGCCCGAGTCCAGCCAGATCCCGCCGCAGTTGATGCAGTGGTCGATCTCCACATCGGCCAGTTCCAGCGTGATCATCGGATTTCGGCAAGCCGGACAATCCATACAGCCTCTAAAGTCATAGCTGTCACGCACTTACGACGGAGCCTCGTTCACCCAAAACCTTCGGCGAACGGGCCCGTTCTATCCTACAGACGCGTATCCAAGCCGAATATTTCGATTCCGTCCCGACATCAGATCGGGCGCAGGATGCGTTGCCTGTGGCATTCTTGCGCCCGCCTTGTCCGGCAGGAATACCTGAGCGGCACCATAATAACCAAGTGCGGCCGGCGGGTCAAGTAGCCTAAAATCGATGATCTTGCCTGATTTCCGGTGGGGCAGGCACAGGCGGCCCATGTTGCCCACCTTGCGCAACCCGGTGGCAGATGTGTCTGGACTCTGGGTGCTCTCTCGTGCCGGCGAGCGGCGTTTTCGGGCTCAGGGGGCGGCGACGTCCTGCCTAACCACAGCCGTACGGGGGAGATTTGCTCTTGACGCATCGACAACACCCGATTTAAGATAAACGGCCTTGAACGCGGCGATGCCGAGGAGTGTCGCCGCCGGAAGGAGACTGCCATGATCGTGGATTGCCACACACATGTTCGTTCGCTGGACGATGCCGAAATCTCGGCGCACCTGGCGGCGGCAGAGACGGTCGATGCCTGCGTCGTTCTGGCCAGGCACGGCGACTCCCATGATGCGGTCAACCGCAAGCTGTCCGAGTATGTGAGCCGGCACAAGGATAGAATCGTCGGCTTCGCCGTGGTTGACCCAGCACAGGACCGGGTCGACGACAAGACCCTGCAATCGCAGATGGAGAAACTCGGCCTCGACGGTTTCGTGCTGTACTGCTCGCAGTGCGGGTTCCACCCGGCGCACAGCCGGGCCATGCGATTCTATGACGCCGTGCAGGAGATGGGCCTGCCCATCGTCTTTCACAACAGCAGTCACACCTGGACATCACAGGCAGTCCTCGAATATGCCCAGCCCTACCTGCTGGACGAGGTCGCCAGGGCGTTTCCATCGCTGAAAATTGTGATCGGAAACATGGGCGTGCCGTTCGTCGAGCAGACGCTGTCAATGGTGGCCAAGCACGAGAACGTGTACGCGGATCTGACCATTCGGCCGGGCAAGGTCTGGCAGACCTACAACATCGTCGTGGCCGCCTACGAGCGGGACGTGATGGAGAAACTGCTGTTCGGCAGCGGTTTCCCCCTCGGAACCGCCGGCGAGTGCATAGAGACGCTGCTGGGCTTCAACATGCTCCTGGCCGACACCAACCTGCCGACGGTCCCCCGCGGCAGCATCCGCAACGTGATCGAGCGGGATTCGCTTGAGCTGCTGGGTATCCGGCGAGCCAAGAACGCGTAGGTCACCGAGTGCGCAGTGGTTGGATGCTGCGACCCTGCCATCGGCCGCCGGCGAGAGATGCCTTCGATACGGTCTTTCGCCCTTGTGCGGATGATCCGCCGACTCTGAAAGACCACGTCTGCCCCCCCCCCCCGCGAGAGCAGAGGTCCAGCAAACCACCGTAGGTTCCTGGATTCCCGCTTTCGCGGGAATGACACAGGGGCCAAACTGGTTAGACTAAAGGCTCTTACGGCATCATCAGGCCCTTGCGAGAGAGCCGACCCTATTTGGGCTTGAAGCCCTTGAGCTTGCCGCTGGTGTACTTGCTGACGGCCTTTTCGAGATCGACGTCCGTAATGTTGGCGAGCGTGCACAGCCACGCGAAGACGTCGGCAAACTCTTCCTCCCTGTTGGCCTGGTCGTCTCCGGCCAAGGCGGTCGCCAGCTCGCCGACCTCTTCGATGAACCACAGGAACGTGCGGGGCACGCCCCGTTCCTGATCCCGCTTCTTGTACTTGCGGGCAATCACCTGCTGAAACTCGCTGACTTCCATAGCGCGCACAATCCAAGCAACGGCGCGGAATGCCGCGCCACGCCGGGACTTCTCCCGTGTGTCTGTGAACCGCCGGGCGTGTCTTACTTGCCGGTGAGCAGGCTCGACAGCTTGGTCGTCTCAAAGACGCGCTTGGCCGTGGCGATCGCCTTGTTGTAGGCCTGCTCGGCTCTCTGACCGTACTTATCGCGGCCGGCTTGCTCCGACAGGCTCAGTTCCCCCGTCAGCGGGCCGTCGACCGCCTCGATGACCTCGAGCATGGTGATTTTATTCGTGGGCTTGGCCAGCGAGAAGCCGCCGCGGGGCCCTCGCTTACTGCGAAGCACATTGGCTCTGACCAACTGCTGCAGGATCTTGAGCAGGTACTCAAGGGGAATGTCATACTGCTTTGAAATATCCTGCGACAGGACGACACCGTCCCCCTGATTCTTGGCGATGTAACCGACCGCCAAGAGTGCATATCCCGTTGACCTGCTGACTCTCATCGTGATTCTCCTTCTTTATGACCAGAAATCTACGTATCATCCGTATGGTAGCCATGCGGGCGGCGTGCCATACCGTCTATACTACACGAACCGCGACCCGCATCGTGACGCACAATTCTAACGCCCGTGGCTCGTGGCATGCGTGTCCGGCGGCCTGAATTCCTCCGGTGTCGTCTCGTGCCTGCCCAACGAGCCGAGTTAAAGCTTTCTTCTCACGCGTGACCCCCCGTCAAGTTTCACCCCCCGGCGTCACTCATGAGCCCCATGACAACTGCCGCTGTGCCGCAGGGCGTCGTTCATCGCCTGCGTCCTGTGTCAAAACCGGTATTATTATCCATTGTGTACTGCAAATAGCAAGAGTTTTTTTTGAAAAGGCGAGAATTTCCGGATTTGGCGGCAGAATTTCCATAATTGTTGGGTGGGCAGGCCAGAAAAGCGGTCCGGGGGCTCAAAAGACTTGACACCCTCGGGCACGCCGCATACCATCTGGCGGTCTTTCGGGAGTCTTACTAGGGAAACCAATATGGCGGTAAGCCAGCCGCGAATCAGTGTGCAGTATGTGGACGACGCAACGGTCATTGCCTTTACGGATGAAAGAATCCTCGAAGAAACCGACGTCAGGGCGTTGCGGGCCTCCATTGAGGCAATCATCGAGCAGGCACACGGCATTCGCCTGGTTCTGGATTTCCGGCACGTGAAATTCCTGTCCTCTGCCGTGCTCGGGCTGCTGATCAGGATCAGCAAGAAGATTTACGAGCAGGGTGGCGAGTTGAGGCTGTGCCACATATACCCCGGCATCTATGAGGTATTCAAGATCACCCGGCTGACAAGCGTGTTCGAGATCTATGAGGATGTGGACAGTGCAATCCGCAGTTTCTCCAGGCGTCCGTCGCAGTAGCGGCCGGCGGCAGTGCCTTGCCCGGTAGTGGCGGGGTTCTGCGGGTGGAACAGAGGGAATTGTTTGCAGGTGGGCTCGGTCCAGGGGACGTAGAAGGGTAGGTAGTGTACTATGGCGTCTGAGACGCCGATCCGGTCTTCCGTCGTCGTAGAAAGCAGGCCGTCAGGCCTGAACGAGCCGTGTCAGCAGATTCTGTCGGCGCTGGAACGAAAGGGCTACACGCAGGACGACGTGTTCGCCGTGCATCTGGCTCTGGAGGAGGCATTTCTCAACGCCGTCAAGCACGGCAACAAGATGGACCCGACCAAGAAGGTCACGATCGAGTACATGGTCGACCGGGAGAAAATCGAGGTTTGCATGGCGGATGAGGGGGAGGGATTCAGCCCACAGAGCGTACCCGATCCCCGGGTAGGTGAGAACTTGTATCGCCCGGAAGGGCGCGGTCTGCTGCTGATGAATGCGTACATGGACGTGGTCGAGTATAGTGAGCGGGGCAACGCATTGCGGATGGTCCGCTACAAGCAGCGGCCTGCATCGAATCAGCCTAGCATGCCGGCGGTATGAGCGGCATCTTCTGTCGAGGAGTTTAGTGAAGTTCCAGGTTTTCAAAGACGGTGAAGCGGCAGAGAAGTTCCGCCCTTGCGGCGCGTACCTGTTCGGCACCGACGGGATCAGCATCCGGCGGGCGAAGATCGTATTCAACAACGGCGTGGTCGAATGCATCCGGCCCAATGTCGAGACCGCCGGCCTGGCGCTGTTGTGGCCGGTCCGCGGCTTTGGCCGAATCCTCCTTCCCACGACCTGTCTGCCCGAGCGGGAGCGGCCCTATAACCTGAACGTCGAGATCGCCCGCGCCAAGCTCATGCAGATCACCAATCGGCGCGAAGACTGGTCCTTCTTCGACAATATCGAGGGGATGGAGGGCATTTCCAGGGAGTCGCAGGACCTGTTCATCCAGGCGATTCAGAACATCGACAACGGGCCCAAGGCCTCGCAACTGGCCGACGAATCGCTCAGGAGGGCGATGGTGTATTCGGAGAGGCTGGCGATCCGCCAAGGCAAATCGCTCTTCGACAAGCGGCGCAGGAGCCATGGTTTCGGCCGGGGGTGTCTGGGCTGCCGCATCGACTCGCGTCTGATCACGAATGCCCGGTACGTCGAGCGCTTGTCCGAGTTCTTCCCGTCCGTGACCATCCCCATCAACTGGGCCCAGGTGGAAGCCCACAAAGGGCAGCTTGATTTCTCCGCCGTCGATCACTGCGTGACCCTGCTGAGCCGCAGGAAGGTGGTCATCGGCGCCGGGCCGCTGCTGCGTTTCACGGCGGACCAGTTGCCGCATTGGCTGCTTCAATCGGGGTTGGGCTTTGAAAAAGTGCGGGAGCTGGCGTATCAGTTTGTCTCTAAGGTGGTGGCCCGCTACGCGGCCATCGTTCACCGGTGGTACGTGATCAGCGGGCTCAATGCCTACAATCAGTTCAACTTCAACTTCGAGCAGATCCTGGAGATGACGCGTGCGGCGAGTATGGGCGTGCGGGCGGCGGGCAGCCGGGCTGTCAAGATCATCGAGGTCAGCCACCCCTGGGGCGAGTATTACGCCACGACGCCCAACAGCATCCCGCCATTCGTCTACATGGACATGGTGGTCCAGAGCGGCACGAACTTTGACGCGTTCGGGCTGCAATTGTGCTTCGGCAAGGATGAGCCGGGCATGCACCTGCGGGACATGATGCACATCTCCTCGATTCTGGACTGCTTTGCCATTGTCGCCAAGCCGCTGTACGTCACGGATGTCGAGATCCCCAGCAAGAACGGCAGCGGACCGTTCGAGGGGCAAGTCGCCGGAGTCTGGCACCAGAAATGGGACGACACGCGCCAGAGCCAGTGGCTTAATCGTTTCTACAAGATCGCCCTGAGCAAGCCGTTCGTCGAGGCGGTCAATTACGGCGGTCTCGCCGACGGACCGGACAGCGCGATCGCATACGGCGGTTTGCTGACGGAGCAGCTCGAGGCGAAGGAAGCCTTCAAGACCCTCAAGCGGCTGTACGTGTCGATGTTCAAGCGGCAGAGTTGAACGTGTGACGTGAGGGGAGGCCGTCATGAGCACAGGTAGTGTCTTCACTGCCGAACGTGACGCGATCAGAGATATCATCCCATCCATCGGGTTCGCGATAGCCGTCTGCATGTGCGTGGCGGCAGGACTTGCCTTCGCTGTGCGCATGATGGATGCCTCTGCGGACCATCGCCCTTTGGCCATTGAGGACAGGATCAACCCCAATATTGCCTCGCCGGCGAGCCTGGGCAGATTGCCCGGCATCGGTCCGGCTCGGGCCCGCGCCATCGTCGATTACCGCCGGCAACGGCTTGAGCACGATCCTGACGGACCCGCATTCAGCCGTCCGCAAGACCTGCAGAAGATTGCCGGTATCGGACCGGCCACCGCAGGCACCGTTCG
>Ga0315277_10000838_pt1 | contig 46950 bp, 36 predicted proteins | sample YL17G05_15_MG_FD_203695 | JGI IMG/M metagenome (GOLD analysis project Ga0315277, IMG submission 203695) | Sediment microbial communities from Yellowstone Lake, YNP, Wyoming, USA - YL17G05_15 | ecosystem: Environmental > Aquatic > Freshwater > Lake > Sediment | place: USA: Wyoming | collected... | reverse complement strand
TCTCGCCCGCCTTGATGATATAGCCTTTCCTCTCGCCCGGCGCGAAGCTGTCCTGGAAGGCGATCCGCATCCTGTGGATGTAGCCGCTCGGGTAGAGTTCAACGGTTGAGTTCAAAGGGCCTGACAGGACTTCACTTCCGTCGGATTGGCGGACAACTGTGAAAAGGGTGGAATCCGTTATGGTTGAGTCCGGCAGAGTCAGGTTCATCTGGATGACCTCGTCGGGCCTGTCGATCGCAAGAGTGTTGGTCACATTCAGGGCGAACACGAACGAGGAGGCTGCGGGCGTCGGGACAGTCCCGCCAGAATCTGCGCCAGAGCGCATGGACACCGGGATAAGAAATAGAGAAGCAATCGCGACGGCGCAAACAACCTCTGACACTCTGGAGAACGAAGAGCGGTGCAAGGTGACCCCGGCCCCTTGAGGGGACGAACCTTTACTCTGATGATTAAGCTTTCGAAGGCGGGAGAGAGCTCAGCGAAGCCGTCACCTCTGCCCTCGAGCGGTAGACTCCATCGTCCAATTGCCTGAGGAGCACGGACGCGCGGACACGCTTGCTGTCCGCCAGATCCACAAGCTTCCAGCCCTGGTGGCGTATCAGCTCATCCCTGGAAGATGGGAACCGGGCATCCTCCTTGAGGATCTCGTCAAGCGATGAGAGACCGTCGCCCTTTGTCACCTTCGGGAATAGCCCCGTCCTCTTGAAGGCGGCGAAGCGGGCGGCGTCTTTGTACATCTTCACCCCGTGGAAGGCGAATACGGCGAAGTCGAACCCGCCTCTGGAAGTCCGGTCGTCTGCATCTTCAAGCTCCTCGTCGGTTGGCTGGTAGACGTTCTTCTCCCCCTTCCCGAAGACGCGGAAGTATGCCTGGCGTGACGGAACCCTAGGATCTTCGACGAGCGGGTCGACGACATCGATGGCGGCGATATCGGTCATGATCTTGGCCAGAACGGGCGGGAGATCCTTGCCCCTGTAGCCTCTCGCTTCCATGCACAGAGTGGCTTCCAGATTGGCGGTTGATACCAAGTCCACGATGGCGGTGCAGCAGGAATTGTCGAACCCCCGCCACGGCGGGAACTCCAGGACCAGCCAAGGGGACTTGAGGCGGGTGCAAATCGTGGCGGTCTGGGCGAACAGCTCACGGGTCAACGGACTGTCAAGTCTTACGCCCGTGTGCGTGAGTTGACGCGGGCCCTTCACCGAAAAGGAAAACGAAGACGGTACGGTCCGCCGCCAGCGCACAACGTCGGCGATGGCGGGCAGCCGATAGAAAGTCGAGTTCACCTCGACGAACTGAAAAGTCCTGGCATATGAGGCGAGGCCGCCAGAGAAGTAGCCCCATCCGCCGGCACCGATCAGTACCTCCGCGCTCATCGAATGCAAAAGCGCCGGATAGCCTATAAGCCCTGCCAGGCGGGGGCGGTGAAAGTGCAGCGCAGTATTGTGCCAAAAGTACTCCTCCGCGCTCTTTTTTTTGAATGAGCCTCATGATGTTCCACACCACCAGTCTCAGAGCCAACTCCAACCGCCTGAACAGGTCACTGACTGACTAACCTACCGAAGCATCAAAGCGAACGATTCCCTTTCAACACATTTATATTGTCTCCCAAGTCATTTGTGGAACATGCAATTGAATCCGCCAAAGGAACCTGAAGAGTTTTTCATTTGGTTGAAGAAAGAGAGTGAGAGATTCTGGGAGAAAGATAGGATTGATCATGCAGTGTATGGATTCCAGATTCAGAAGGGTACAAAATGGAACCCGCCTTTGAATGAGACGCAGGTAGCTGAATATGAAAGCGAGTTGGGCTTCAGGTTCCCAGAGATTTATAGGACTTTTCTTCGGCACATGAACGGAACCGATAAGTTGGCTTTGAATGTGTACGGTGAGTGTGGAGAACCCTACAGATATGCTCCCGAGTATTACTCTTATCCAAGAGATCTTAGGCTTGTCAAAGAGATGGTGAAATGGATTTGTGAGAGTTTCAAGATAGAGGTGGCAGACATCGATGGTGACAAGATTCCATTCTTATTGCCGATAGTGAGCCATAGAATCCTCATCGTAGATAAAGCTGACAAGAACCCAGTATTGTCTATGTATGGCGATGATGTCATTCCGATCGCGTATTCTCTGAAAACTTTCCTTGTCAATGATATCTTCAGAGGACATATGCAAGAAAATAATCTACCATGCGTTTCAGTTGAATTTTGGTTGGAGTAGTCATCTGCTAGAATGGTGATGCTCAACGACTGAGATAGTCAGTTGGAATCCCGAAGGCGCAGAAGACTCCTGCTACTTACGACATATGACACAAACCCGTGCAGCGCAGTGACAGAGCCCTTCCTGAGCCGCTAATATCTAGTAGTCATCCACTGATGGCGGGAACCGTGAGGAAGTACCGCTTCGGTTGCTCCGGCTGGTCCTACGAAGAATGGATCGGCCCATTCTACCGCTCCGAGTCGGAAAGCAAACTCGAGGCATACTCGCGGGTCTTCGACACCGTCGAGATCAACAGCACCTTCTACCGCCCGCCCGAGACCGGGATGGTCTATGGCTGGGCGAGGAACAGCCCCGAGGGCTTCATCTTCGCCGCCAAAGTCCCGCAGACGGTCACGCATGATAAGCTGCTTGACGTCGAGAAGGGCGCCGCCACGGAGCTCGCGAACTACTGCGAGCTGATGAGGCCCCTGCGCGACGCTGAGAAGCTCGGTCCGTTGCTGCTGCAGCTCCCGCCGCGCCTGCGGTTCGAAGCGAAGCACATCGACGCTTTCCTGAGCGTGTTGCCGGACAGGTTCCAGTTTGCCCTCGAGCCCAGGAACAAATCCTGGATGGTCCCGGAAGCGTTCGACCTTCTGAGAAAGCATAATGTCGCGTACACGGTGGTGGACGAGCCCCTACTCCCTGGCGATGTGCATATCACCGCGGACTTCTCGTACTTCCGCTGGCACGGGCACGGCGACCAGCCCTGGTACGACTACAGGTACAGCCTCGGCGAGCTCAAGGAGTGGGTGCCCAAGGTCGAGGACGCCGCCGCGAAGTCCGAGACGGTCTATGGCTTCTTCAACAACCACTTCCACGGTTACGCGCCGGAGAACTGCATGCAGATCCTAGAGATGCTCGGCGGCATCGGCCCGGAGCAGCAGAAGGCGATGAAGCGGATCGAGGAGTTCAGGCACGGGTTCGCCCTCGAGCGGCGGGGATCGGGGAAGGGCGTGACACTCGAGGACTTCTCCGAGACGCCGATTGCAGACCCGGAGCTTGACCCAATCCTTTCCAGGTTCCTTGACAAGGCTAGACTGGACAGGGCGAAGCGGATCGCTTCGACCGAGGTGAGTATCCGCGATGAGGGGACTTCGATAGAGGCGAAGGTGAAAGACTACAGAATCACCCTCGACCTCACAGGCAAGAGGATCGAGCACGACTGCGATGACTGGACGAAACGTATCGCGGGGAAGGAGTTCTGCAAGCACGTCGGCAAGTTCTTCATCATGCTCCCGAGGGCGAGGGCTCTCTCAATCCTGGAAGAGATGAGGAAGACCCTCGACGAGTGGACATTCGCCGTCAGAGAGGGCTAGTACATCACCGAGCCGCCATTGACGAGCAATGTCGTCCCGGTTATCCAATCAGAATCCTTCGACGCGAGGAAGCTGACCACCGCCGCGACGTCCTCTGGCCTCCCGATCCGCCTCAGCGGGATTTCGCGAGCACGCTGCCTCTTCTTCTCCGGCGTATCCCCCGCCAGGATGTCCGTGTCGACGGGTCCCGGGGCGATCGCATTGACTGTGACATTGTACCTCGCGAGCTCCTGAGCCGCCGCCTTCGTGAAGCCGAGGATTCCCGCCTTTGAGGCGGCGTACTCGGAACCGTGGTCCGTGCCCTTGAAGGCGATCTGGCTGGAAATGTTGATGATGCGACCCCAGCCCGCCTTCTTCAGATAAGGCAGGGCCGCCTTGGTGCAGTAGAAGACGCTGCTGAGGTTCGTGGCGACCCTCCTGTCCCATTGCTCCGGGGTCAGCCTGTCGAGGACAGTCCGCTCATAGATACCCGCATTGTTGACGAGGACGTCGATCCTGCCGAATGACTTGACCGCCGTCTCAATGAGGCGTTTCGCCTCATGCCATTTCGAGACATCCGCCTTGACCGACACCGCTTTGCGCCCCTTCGCCTTGATTGTTTCGACGACCTGCGTGGCCTGCTTCTCGCTATGGACGTAGTTCACAATGAGGTCGTATCCATCCGCCGCCAGGCGAAGCGCAGTCGCTCTGCCGATTCCACGCGAGCTTCCGGTGACGAGTGCGACCTTGGGCATTTCTTAGCCGATAGTGGCAACCTGAGGGCAGGATTTAACCGTGTCGAGGATTGCCGCCGTCCCATTCACGGAAGCCGAGTCTGGCAGAGGGTGTGGGATTCAAAAGAGAGGAACATATGATGGGCCTCCGGATAAGCCGACTTTTCGATGATTATCCTCGCCCCCGGAGACATCTCTGTCTCTTCACTCAACTTCTGATAGCGGACGTGATAGGTCGTCCAGTTCGCATCCGTCAGGGCTGATAATCGAACTCCTACCAATGGCGGATATATGCCTCCACTCTCGTAATAGATGGATGCCCTGACAGAGTCCAAGTTGAGATGGCCATGAACACCCGCGACAATCAGAGTCCAATTGCTCGTTCCATTCTGGGCAGACAGGTACACTTGAGGGCCCGCATAATCCTCACAGCTAAAGCAGAGAGGACGATCGATTATGTAGTAAGCCGCCAAGGCGATCACGAACGCCATCATGCTCGATATCAAGATTGCGAGGATTCCGTTTCGTGTGTATGTCCATCGCCGTAGATCGGCAAGAACCTCTTTCAATTTCCTTTTCGCTGGATCTACATCCCTTGGAAGCTCATCATCAGGTCTTACGCCATGCACTTTCGACAACCCACCTGTTGAAGACATTCACTACGTCCGGGAACATAGATTCTTCGGAAGCAGCTGCAGGCGGCACGGTGGAATTGGAATAGCCGGTTTTCAATGAGTGGGGGCGCAGTCTTGGAGTGTCGTGCGACCACGAGCCAACCGACGCGAACATCGCATCAAGAGCGCAGTAGCCCTCTCAATCTGCGCCCATTTCCCTCCATATGGCACCGTATTCTCCCGCATCGGAACCGAGTCGGTCCGCATTTTCCGAGACGGGATTCTGATTCTCCGTCAATCGCTAACTGCCTTCTTCGTATCTGTTCGGATGCTGTGATGCTCGATTCAGAATCTCTGAAGGCTTGTCCGTATGTTCCCGGATGCCATTCGCATCTTCCCGCATGGCAGGCGAACCTCGATACGGGATTCGACGATGGCGAGTAGGGTCTCTGACCACCTCGCATATTGCAGTATGCGGGGTCTTTCACGATTCATGGCGGGCGGAATGCGAGGATTCCCAATGTGGAGCAGATGTAGACCTACGGTGGACCTACGGTGGAGCAGCGCTGGGGGACCAGTGGATGACCATCCGACCGGCTTGGATGATTCAACAGATGCATCTCTATCCGCTATGTGCTGCGCTTGTCGGGCCGATGAACCTGTGAATTCTTCCCGCGCTGCCAGACCACTAGGATGGTAACCGCCCAAGCGAAGCCGGCGAATACCAGAATCAGCGGCCACAGCGGAGCACTCTCAACGGGCGGTGATCCATAAGGTCTCATCAGCGGATATCTGTCCACGCCATCCCAATCAAGGACGTATGGCGTGTCGCCTATCCCATCACCGCCATTCAGAGTCTGGTTCACGCCGCTTGCGGCGTCCACACCTCGATAATCGCTCCAGTAGTTGCCCCCGGATTCATACCCATTGTCCCATGCGAACTCGTTATCGTAGGCGAGTGCTTGTACCCCGTTTCCGATGATGTTGTTATGGAAGATATGGGTCGTAACGGCGTAATAGATGCGCAATCCAATCCCATTATTGGAAAACTCGTTTTCGAAAACGCTGAAATTGGACACCGAAACAAGATTGAGCCCCTCCTCGGAATTACGCACGATAGTATTCTGTCCTATTGTCCCGTTTCCAGAATCGTAAGAATACAGGCCGACCAGATTCGCAGACAACGTGTTGGACCAGACTTCTATTCCATCACAGCCATCAATCGACACTCCCGTGACGGAATTGGATATGACATTGTGCGCAAGCCTAAGGTGCCGAACGCCGGTGAAGTACATGCCAACGTGTGATCGTATCCCGGAAGACCCCACATGTGATGATATCTGGTTCCATTCGACCGAGACATTCTCCGAATAGGCGACCGCGATGCCCGAGTTCGCGTCTTCTATCGTGAGATGCGAGATGCGAACGTTGGTGCAGTTCGCGACAATCAACTGCCCGAGGGCTTCGCCATTGATCTCCTCGTCGCTACAATTCTTTAGGAAGTTTATGGGGAGACCGTTGACGGAATTATCCGCCGAGATTGTGAGCGATTCCATTTCTTCCAGGTTCCCGGAAATATGCAGACCATCGGATTCGAAATGGTTCCGGGAGAAGATTCCATTTGAGGAATAAAATATCCTCGTCCCGTTTCCATTTTCCGCGATCAAATTGTCTTCGAAGCGGAAGTCCTTGCTCGAACCGATGATGACTCCATTGTCCCTGCCATGGGATATGTCGTTGTTGGAGACGCTGAAGTTGTCGGCCACGCCAATGTCCAGACCTATCCATAGACCATCGACTATCGTATTATCAATGACTTCGAACCTGGATGCACGCCATAACCCTATCCCAACGACTTGATTCTTGATGACATTATTATGAATCTTCAGCTCTGAACCAGCCTCGACCCGGATTCCGAATAGACCAGAATCCAATTCGCTGTCTTCGACTGTGACGTCTGCCGATTGCCGGAGTGAAACCGCGGCAATCTTGTTCCAAATCATCTTGACTCCGCCTATCGTGACGTTGGAGGAATGCACGAGTTGAATTCCGACGCTGGTGTCTAAGACATCCAGGTCGTGTATCCTGACATCGGTGCAGTTGGCGACAATGACTTGGCCCCATGATGAACCCGCGAGATCCAAGCCTGAACAGTCCTTATGGAATGCAGTGATTTTTCCGTTGACAAGGTTATTCGACGCTATAGTGAGACTGCTGTAATCCGCTGAGGAAGAGCCTTCGAGGTAAATGCCTGCTGAATCGAAGATATTGCGCTCGACCGTGACGTTGATATCCGAGACAAGGCCCAATCCATAATTGCCGTAGTCGCTTGTGATTCTGATTCGATTGTCGCGCACCGCAATCTCCCAGCAGTGATTGATGGAGATTCCTCCGCCATAGAGGCTATTCAGAGTATTGTTTTCGATTGTCAGGTTCTCGGAATACCCGAAGAAGAATCCCTGATTTGTTGGCAAGGCCACCTCATTGCCGTAGATAGTCGAGTCCTTCAATTCGTCGGCATAGATTGCCGAACCGCTCCCGCCGTAGAATTCGTTTGCGCTCAGCATTATGCGCGACGAGTGGCCAATACAGACACCTGCACATCCTTCTTCAAAATTCTGGGTGAACGCAATAGAATCAGCACCATGGTTGAACGATATGTTATTGCCTTGAACCGTCACATCAGATGACTCAGAAATCCAGATGCCGAGCAGATTCTCAGTGAGACTGGAGTTCATCACAACAACGTTTTCGACATTGTGGAGCCACATGCCGGCATGATTGACTAGATCTGCAAACATGAACAGATCGGCCCACATACCCGAATGAATGCTCACGTTAGAGACGATGACATGCGCTTCGGTGTTCATTATGATGAGTCCGGTTCCATTCACCGCCGAGATCTCAAGATTCTCTATGACGTAGGGGTTCTCTGCGGTCCCATTCCCCCTGACGATGCCGTTTTCCGCGGTGAACTGCGCATCTCCGTCAATCCTGATGGGTTCACTGATAGGTTCATGCGATGGGACGTGCGGTGTCGCCTCTGGCGACATCGGGACGATGAACAATACCGCGGCAAGAACAAGGATGCAGATTAATAAACCCGCGATCCCCTTGCGCAGGTCACTCCACGGCTCCAAGGTTCACTCCAGCAAATCGGAATGTCGGTCACTTAGATTATTGTTTCTCCGTGGAAGTTGGCGATCCGGTGAGCCCGACCGCTCAGTAATCATTAAGACGCCCGGGAATCCTTGCCCGAGCCGATGGGCGTCAATCTTACACCCGTCATCGCTCGGCATCGAGTCGACCTGGAATACTTCCGCGGGAAAACCCTGGCGGTCGATGCCGCCATCGAACTTTACCAGTTCCTCTCGATCGTCCGGCTGCGGGACGGTTCTCAGCTCATGGACTCACACGGCCACGTAACATCCCATCTCAGTGGCATCGTCTTCAGAACCACTCGCCTCATCGCGGACTTCGGCATCCGCCCGATATTCGTCTTCGATGGGAAGCCGCCAGACCTCAAAGCGGCGGAGATCGAGAAGCGGCGGGAGGCGAGGAAGCAGGCCCTTGCAAAGTACGAGAAGGCGAAGGCGGCTGGCGACATGGCCGCCGCGTGGTCAAAGGCGGTGATGAGCTCCCGCCTCACGAGAGAGATGGTCGACGACGCGAAGCATCTGCTCAGCCTTCTGGGGATACCGTTTGTGCAAGCTCCCTCTGAAGGAGAGGCGCAGGCGGCCTTAATCGTCCAGCGTGGCCAAGCCTACACCGTAGCGGGAAAAGACTACGACTCGCTTCTCTTCGGCTCTCCCCGCCTCGCGAGGTTCGTCGCGCTGCAGAGCAGGGAGTTCCTCCCGAGCATCGGGCGCTACCGCGTCAGCCCGCCAGAGATCATCGATCTGGAGGAGAACCTCAAAGCCCTGTCCCTGTCAAGGAAGCAGCTGGTTGAAGCCGCCATCCTCGTGGGGACTGACTTCGATGAAGGGGTCAAGGGCATCGGCCCCAAGAAGGCGGTCGAGGCGCTGAAGAGGTACGGCTCGATCGAGAGCCTGCCGGGTGCCACCCGCAACCAGCTCCCGCCAAACTATGACGCAATCCGCGAATACTTCCTCCATCCTGAAATCGATGAGAACCCCGTCATCGAGAAGGGACGTATGGACGTGGATGCCGCAATCAAGTTCCTTTGCGGGGAGCGGGACTTCTCCGAACAGCGGGTAAGGAAAGCGCTTGAGCGGCTGGCGAAGACGGCACCTCCCGCAAGGACACTAGAAAGTTTCCTCGATTGACGGGATTGCGGGAGCGACCCTACTTGATCCTCTCCAGCGCGAACGCCCCGATTATCAGCGTCTTGTTCGTCGCCTTGTACCCGACCCAGTCCCTCGACTGCACCTCTCCCAGCCCCGCCACCGAGAACATCATCTTGTTCCCCTCGGCCTTGAAGAGAATCGCCCCGTCGGCCAGGTGCTCGAGCGTCTCGATCTGCTGGTCGGTGTGCATGCCCTTCTCCAGCGTCATGAAGCTCAATTCCTTCGTCTGCCTGAGGCGGTTGACCAGCTGCTGCACGAAACCGACAGCCTTGCTCTCCTCCGTGTGAGTTGTGCTAGAGGACAGCGTGATGTAGGCCAGGCGGAAGTACGGGTGCTTCTTCTCCTTGAACTCCGCGTCCAGGAGGTCTATGACATCCAGTATATTCGCGAAGTCCGTGGCCCCGTTCACCCTGTAGACGGCCCCATCCTTCTTTGGCTTTGAGCCGGCTGGCATCGTCCCTGACGCGTCAATCCACCGCACGAGTCCAAGCTGCTCGTACTCGATGAACGAGGGCAGGACTGGAGCAATCTCCTTCGCGATCTCCACCGGCGGCTTCGTCGTCGTCACGATGATGGCGGGGATCCCCTTCTTCAAGCCCTCCGCCACGAAGTTGTAGAGCAATACCTCCTTGCCGACGAACGCGGGCCCGACCAGGAGGACATTCGTGTTCATCTTCAGGCCTCCGAAGAACAGGTCGTCCAGGCGGGCGATGCCGGTCTTCAGCTTGTCCTCGGCCGCCGCCACCGCCTCTGCAGGAGCCACTTCTTCCCCCGCCGACACCGCCAGGGTGCGCTCCTTCTCCTTCAGAGCGGTCTCCAGCGCCTCCATCTCCTTCTCCTTCTGGTAGGTGCGCCTGCGCAACTCCTCCTCCCTCTCACGGAGGCGCTTCTCCCTGAGCTCCATGGCCTTCTCCCGCTCCTTGTCGACCATGCCCGCGATCGGCGCCTGAGAGAGCGCCTTCTCGCGCCTGTCGAGCTCCAGGATCCTGAGCTGCGTGTCGCTCTCCCTCTGCTCAAGCTCCTTCTCGCGGGCCGTCAGCTTCCTGTTCTTCTCGTTGAGCGCCTTGACTTCCCCGCTGAGGCTCTCTGATATCGACTTGGCCTTCTGCCTCTCGCCGCCGATGTCGCCCTGCTGCCTGTTCAGCTCCTCCCGCGCCGCCACCACCGCCGCCTCAGTCTCCTTGATTGACCTGAACAGCTTGGCGTACTCGGACTCCTTGAGGTTCAGCCTGTCCCTCTCGGCCTTGACGGCGTTGATCTGCTGCTCCATATGCTGCGCTCTCTGGGTCATCGACGCCTCGAGGTCTGAGAGCTGCTTCTGCCTGATGACCAGATCCGTCTCCCTGTCGGACAGCTGCAACCTCTGCTGCTGCAGCCGCGCGTCGGACCTCAGCTGCTCGTCCGCCTTGGTCTTGGTGTCCTTGTCCAGCCTGCGGAGCTCGACATCGAGCTTCGCCAGGTCCCTCTCCTTCTTCATCACCTTGTCTTCCCAGTCCTTGATCTCGCGAACCTTCGTCTCCTGGTCCTTCGAGAGCACCGCCTCGAGCTCCTCGATCTTCATCTGCATCTCGCTCTCCCTGAGCTCGATGTTCTTCTCCGACTGTATCGTGTCGTTCCTCCGCTTCTCGATCGCCTCTTCCTCGACCTTGAGCCTCCTCTCCGATTCCTCGGCGGCAGACGCCCTCTCATCCGCCTTCCGCAGCTTCTCCGAGATGTCTATCTCCTGACGCTTGAGCTCCTTCTCGCGCTCGAGCATCTTCAGCTCGCGTTCCTTGATCTCGTCCTTCAGGCGTTCGACCTCGTCCTCCCTCTCCTTGAACGACTTCTTCCTCAGTTCGAGCTCCTCGGCCTTAATCTGGACATCAACCTTCATCACGCTGAGCTGCCTCTCCAGCTCCTTCAGCTCCTTCCACTGCGCTTCGTACTTGATGTTCAGCGCCTCGGCGGCCTTCGTCTTCTCCGCTATCTCGTCCTCGAGGCCCCTCAGCGCTTGTTCCCTGGAGTCGATATGAGACTCCTGGGCCCTCATCGCCTTCTCTTTGTAGTCGATCGCCTGCTGCCGCTTCTGGTACTCCTCGCGGAGGATGGCCAGGTGCGTGTCCCCCGCCTTGACTATCTCCCGCTCCTGGGCCTCCGTGGCGGAAGCGATGATGAGGAGGAGAGAGCCGCTCAGCTCGATCAAGAGAGCCCCGAACAGGTATGCGAGGACGAGCCAACCCGTGTTAAGCGTCTGCATGCTGGGCATCAGGGTGAACAGGAAGAACAGCGGGAGGACCGCCGCGCACGCGATGCTCGCGACCTTCCGCCTGCTCCTGCCCTCCCAGGTGGCGGCGATGGAAACGAGCGTCAAGGAGATTGGAAGGACGGAGACCGGATAGACCCATCCGACGTACGGCAACACGAGCTGCCCGGCCACGTGGAGCACAACCAGCACGAGCATCAGCGCGGAAATGACCACGGCGAGCGCGGAGAGGATAAAGTGGCCGGAATTCCTGTGGCCCACATACGGCCTCCACTTCTGGATCACGATGGATACTGAGATGGCGAGGCCGACGATGAGCGCGATGAGCCAGAGGAAGTAACCCTGCGTGAGGAAGGAGATGTCCTGAAACCCCGGGAGGGGGCTGACAGTCGCAAGAATCGCGTTCAGAGCGAGGGCGAGGGCGGAGTAGATGCCGAACATCTGGGCGGTGCGGCCGAGGCTGAGCTGGAGAAGGGCGATCTTCGACGCGTCCGAGCGGCGCTTCTCGCTTTCCGCCCTGGTCGACCGCTCAGCTAGCTCGCGCTCCTCCGTGTCCAACGCACTCTTAGAAGTCTTTTTTCTGGCCATCAAGGAGTCTCCTGACGAAGGGGGAAGCCAGTCTGCACTGAAAGTGGCATATCTCTACTTAAACGTTGATGAAGAATAGAATGCCTCATTGCCGTGCGGATATGAGCAAACCGGGGTCGTCGACCAGCAGGTAGTGCAATCTGCCACCCGTCTCTTCTTCAAGCTTGACTATCCAGTCGCGGAGCCTCTTCTCAGGGCTCTCTCCGCCCTTCCCGATGAAGGCGATCGGCAGCATGGCCTCGTCCTTGGCGGTCAGGCCGTCCTGGATCAGTAGCAGGTGGCCCCAGCCGCACTTCCTCTCGGTAACGAGGAGGTCCACCGGCTTCTGCTTGCCTATCTTGAAGTCCCTCATGACGACCTCCTGCACAGCCAGGAGGGCTTTTTCCATTCCAGCATAGGCTATCTCGTCCTTCTCACTCGCATCGGCGGTCTTCAATCTCGCTGCCGTCTCCTGTAGGATCGGTGCACCCACCGCCATCAGTCCCTTGAACTCCTCGCTGCCCCATCCGTCGGTCAGCGGGGCCAGGACGACGATTCTCCCCCCGGGCTTCACCGCGTGCCTCGCAGAGTTGAACGCCTTCCCGGCCTGATAGAGGTCGATACCTTCGTGGCGGGCGGCCATGATGACCACATCGGCCAGCCGCGGGATCTTGGCGGTGCTCACGCTGGCCAGGATGGGCTCGCCGCGTCTGTGAGTCTCCAAAACATCACCGCCCGCGATGTGGACCAGCTTGTCACGAGCGTCAACGACTGTCACAATGCCGTACAGCCAGCCGCTCTTCCCCCTGAGCGCTTTATCTATGAAGTTGACGAGCCTGGTCTTGCACTCGTAGACGGGGTTGTGACTGAGACTCCCCATCTCTACGTGCTCGGCAAACCCGACCTTGCCGAACATCTTGAGGTGCTCTTGGGTGATCGTGTTCTTCCCTGCGACGCCGGGGATGAGCTGCTTGGGCCCGCCGCCCATCCCAGCGAAGTAGTGATAGTCCAGGTCGCTCAATCCGATCAGGACCTCCGAGGAATAGGCGGTCCTGTTCAGCTCCACCGGGATGCCATCTTCCAGCTTCCCGATTACGTCGACGCTCTTCATGCAGTCGTGATCTTCGACGACATCTTTGTAGGAATCCCAGACCTCCCTTCCGAAGATGTGGACGTACTCCTCGCCCTTCGCCGCCCTGTGCGTCCCATGTGCAATCAGCAGGCGGATCCTGTCGCACTTGACGCCCATGGCCTGCAATCTCTCCAGGAGCAGGGGCAGGAGTATCCTCGTGTGGACGTTCGGGCGGGTGTGGTCGTCAACTATAATCGAGACGAGCCCGCCGTGATAGTGCTTCGTGAGTATCGTCCTCAGGTCTGGAACTTTGGCGGGAGTCTGGGATTTCGAGATTGCGTCGTCGAGGGCTTTTTCGATGTCCGCGATTTCCTTTGGTGCCTTCGGAAGCTCGATGGGGATTGTCCGTCCCTCGTCCATGATCTTCTTCGGGAGGAAGTCCTCGACAACACGCTCGCCATAGTGAAGCCTGCCCGTGTACTCGCCCATGCGCGCACCTCTGTGGCTGATGCATCGCGAAACAACTCGCCCGCCATATTTAAGGGGTGCGAGTGTGCGGGAACGGCAGTCGCGGATAACCCAACCCCAATCTCTTATATCGCGTGGCGGGATTCACCGCCCGATATCATGACCGCCGAGGGGAAGGGACATTCCGAGCCCCGAATCATCAGGAAGCCCACGGTCCAGCTCATCGCATGGACAGACTTCAGAAAGCCGGGAGATATTGATTGGACCACTGACACCAAGATCCCCGCCGAGCAGCTCATCGAGATGGCGGGAAGGCAGTGCTATGAATCCTGGACCAACCCCGCCGGCAAGACCAACGCGGAGTATGTCGCGAACATGCTTGACCACGGTCACATGAGCGTCATCGAGCATGGCACCGCAACGTTCCGCTTCACCGGCGTGAGCAGATCATTCACCCACGAGCTGGTCCGACACCGCCTATTCTCATATTCCCAGCTCTCGCAGCGGTTCGTCTCTGAGACCGATGCCGCATTCGTCGAGCCGGACGTGATTGCCAACGACTCGAAGGCGCATGAGATATTCATGAAGTCCATCGAGCAGTCCCGCCAGGCCTATACCCAACTGAATGAGATCCTCAAGACAAAGTTCGATGACCTGCAGGACAAGACTCTCAAGAGGAAGAAGACGAGGGAGGCGGCCAGGGCCGTTCTGCCCAATGCCACCGAGACGAAGATTGTCGTCACGGGCAACTTCAGGGCTTGGCGGCATTTTGTGAGGCTTCGCTCAGCCGAGCACACAGACGTGGAAATCAGGGCCGTGGCAATCGCCGTGCTCCGACAGCTCAACAAGCTCGCTCCCTCGATATTCGGGGACTTCGAGATCTACAAGGGCCCCGATGGCCTTGAATGCGCGCGCACGAAGCACGTCTTTGAGTGAGCGCTCAGCCAATGTAGTCTTGCTCTCCCTCGGCGCGATCGAGCAGCTCGCGTGCAAGATCGTATTTCGGATTGAGCTCCAGCGCTTTGTCCAGCTCTCTCTTCGCCAGTTGGCCCATCCCCTTCATCAGATACACGCGCCCAAGGTTGCAGTGCGCGTAGCAATAGCAGCAGTATCTCTCTGATTCCAATGCCCTCTGGAGCCACTCTACCGCCTCGTCTAACCTCCCCAATTCTATGAGGTAGGCCCCTATGTCGTTGTAGGGGTTCCCGAGGGTCGAGTCGATTTCGATCGCCTTCTTGCACTCCTCGATGGCCTCCTCGTACCGACCGTCGAAGCTGAGCCGCCACCCCAGGAATGTGTGCGCTTCGGCGGAGGGGATGATCTCCAGGGAGGCCTTGTACAGGTCCTCCGCGTCCTCCAGGTAGCCCATTGTCTGGTACAGATATGCGGCATGGAATGCTTTCAGTGCGCTCATCTTCTGCTTGTCCTTCCCGCCATGGCGAGTGGGATCGAGCGGGCCACCCTCGAAGGTCTCCTTCACAAGCTCGGCCACCGTCGCCTCCTTCTCGGCGGTGAACTTGCCGTTCCAGACGTGGCTCATTATGTCCTCCAGGCCGAGGACCCTGGAGACGTCGATGTCCATGGCAATCTCGCCACCTCGGGGACCCGCCATCGGACCTATCAATCGCATGTCGCCGAAGAGTATCTCGAGGAAGTCGTCGCCACTGCGCACGTGCCTCGCGAGCGCGAGCCCTTCGGGCCCGCCCCTGCTGACGACGAAACCGAGTTCCGAGACTTGGGGAAGGATGTCCTTGGGCGTCAATTCGTCTGCAAGAAGAAGGACTCGGGTGTACGTCGATGATTTCGCCATGAACGCATAGAGGCTCATCACCTCTACAGCTTCCGACAATCCCGCCCTTTCGAGATTCTTCAGGACAACTTCCTCGTCGCTCAGCTCGAACTCGACGGCCGTCACGGCGCCCTTTCGACCGATCGTGGCCGCGACCGCAGCCGCAACGTAGCCGCCCCGGGAATCGATCACCGCCACGCGCTGCCCCTGCGTCAATTCCAGCGCCTCGAGCAGCAACGCCATGAACCTGACCGAGGGGACGAATCTCTCGGTGTCGCCGCACTTGCACGGGAGCGGCGCATCGCAATCGCCAAGGGCCTCGAGCTCCGGCGGAAGGAATGCGCTGCGGCGGACTGACCTGAGCGCTGACTCTGCGGCCCGATTCTTGAGGAGCTTGACACCTCTCAGCCTCTGGAACAGTCGCTCCTTCGAATCCATGGAGGAAAACCGTCTGCGGTTGAAGAAGCTAAGGGAATCCTCGTTAAAGCCGTTTTTTGATTTCGTTCGCTAACACTGAGTATTCAACGTGGTGCTTGCCGCCGGTTGCCGCAGACGCGCGCGGCGATCGTCTGAAGAAATCGCCCTCGTCTATCGTCCTTCGATGTCGAAGTAGACGTCCATGGTGGTCCTGAAGCTCTTCACCTTCCCGCCATCGAGCTCCAGCTCGAACCCGGTCACCCTCGCCCACTTCAGTCCGCGCACCGTCTTCGATGCCGCCGCCACGCCTTCTTTCGCCGCATCGGCGAAGCTTTCTTTCGATATGCCGACGATTGTGCTGATCTTCTGAGTCATGGTTTCCCCGCGGGGTATAGCCACGGCTGGTCAAAATGCTTTGCGGAGCCGCTTGGCCTGGTCTACTTCTGTTGCCTCAGGAGCATGACGAGCTTGTCGGCGTGGTGCTGCTCGTCCACGAGGATGTTCTCGATGATGAGCGAAGTCCCGATCTCGCCTATCTCCTCCGCCTGCTTGATGCGCTCTGCGTAGTCCTTCAGGGCAAGCTGCTCGCCCTTCAGGTCGGCCGTCAGCATGTCCTTGATGGTCTTAGCCTGCACGATCGGCCGCGGCTTGATGGTCGGCGTGCCGCCCATGGCCACTATCCTCTCCGCGAGCTCCTCGGCGTGCTTCATCTCGTCCTTCGATATCTCCTCGAGCACGTCATGGAGCTGCGGCCTGTTCACCCCCGCAATCAAATAGCTATGTTGCAGATACTGGATAATCGCCTGCAGCTCACCCGCCAAATCGTAGTTCAGAAGGTCAATCAACTTCTTGGCATTCATCTGAGATCCTCCTCAGGCTCAATGCTGAAAAAGCCTATGGCGCACTGCTATTTAAGCTCGCCATTGCGGCTGATTCACGAAGATGAAGCAAGATGCCATATCCTGGATGTCCGAAAGAAAATCTCAGGGAGGAGTGCTGCTCGGCCACTCCTCCCCGCCTAAGCGTCCTTTGAAGTCTGCGCGGACGCTAACTAGTTCCCTATTGAACCGGAGGCGGTACACCCGCCATGGGTGGAGGTGCTGTCTTCGCCTTCCCGGCATCGACGAATGCCATCGCAGAGCCGATAATCAGTATCAGGGTGCCTATCAGCGAGAGATAGACGCCGATTCCGACACTTATTGTGACCGTTCCCAGATACGACCCTGCAATCCATGATAGGGCTCCGAAGGCAATGAGCATCAGAACAAAGGCGATTATTCCCATCACCATCGCGCCTATGCTCGTGCCTCTCCCACCTATGGCAACCAGGATCAGTCCAACGATGGCAAAGATCATGACTAGGATGCCGAAGAGGTTGAAGCCCGATATAGTCACTGAACCTCCCACGACAAGGGTCCCGGTCACTGTGAGCCAAGGCAAGACTATTCCGACCATTGTCAGTATTCCGCCCAGTATGCCGATTATCCTACCAACTTTCATTTTTCGTTCCTCCGACCCTCCTTGCAAGCTCTCGGGGGTCGGGATTGAATTAAAGTCCCCCTATAATATAATTGCGAATGGCTAAGCGGGGGATGACCTCTTTGCGGCTTGAAAATGTCAAAATCGGGGATTATTCCCCTTCTTGGCCTATTCGGAGGGCTGCGGAACCGCAGGTTTCTTACGCCCTTCGCCTACAGACGATAATATGGTTGGCCCCGTAGGCGAGAAGACCGCCCATTTCCATTTGGCTCCCACCGCGCGCAGGAGGAACCTCGACGCTCCCAGAAGAACCAATGACTCAATCACAAGCAACATCCAAGCCAGAAGAGGATCGCTTCTCACCAGGAAGGACAGTATCGCTACCATCACGAGTGGCGGGATGACCGCGCCACCGAACTTCGCCAAGACCCGGACATCGAACAGCATCGTGTTCGTCCAGAGGCCGGTGAGCCTCGCGGTCACACCCGCCACATAGAATGTAGTCGCGACAGCTACCAGGAGAGACAACGGCACGAGGTCTGCCTGGCCGTTCAGGATTCCTATGATGATCACGTATGAACATGAAATGACAGCTGTCAGGAGGAAGTAAAGAACGAGCTTCGCCTTGATGATCCAGTCCAAGGACACCGGCTGGACGTTCATGAACTCATTTGTCTCGATGTTCGTCAACCAGGAATAGACCATGACACCAAGGAAACCGACCATTCCGCCGTAGAAGATTCCATTGAACTCAATCGGCACACCTATCCCCGTTCGGAAGATCCACGCGAGCATGTAGATTGCGAGGAGCGGACCGAGGAACCCGCCAACCACCGCTCCGAGCGCTCCGCTCCGCCGGAGCTCCAGCCACTCCTTCGCCACGAGGGTCTTCAGAGGGCCGGAGAAGGAGAACCTGCTTTCCGTAGGCAGTAGCGCACTCTCATACATTCTGATTGGAGACTCGAAACGCTCCTTGGTCAAGAGGACCGCAGCCGCTGACAACAGGAAAGCGACGATTGCGGAGACCAGGAGGAACCACGGATTCTTGTCTGCCCAGAAACCCAGCGGCGGGAGAACTTGGCCGGCGGTCAGAATCTTCAGAGGCCAGACCAGAGCGACAAGCCCGAGGACGGCCAACAGTCCTGCGACGGACACAGCCCTCGAACGCGTCGAAACGGTCGAGGCCAGAAATGAGAGCGACATGCCAATCATGAAAGCGAGGAAGAGCGTCAGGCCGAGAAGACCGACGCTGGTCAATGAAGCGTTGGCGAATGGCGCACCTACCGCAATCCCGCCGACGATCGGCACGATGGCGTAGAGGATGTAGAACATCGCGTCCTTCAGATAGAAGATTGCCATGACTCTGCTGAACGAGATAGGCTGCACGGAAGGCAGCGCTAGCAGGAAGTTCACCTGGCTCAGGCGCCTCGTCATCACCTGCTCCCCGATGCGGCCGAGCGCCCCGACGCCGAGGCCGTAAAGCACGCTCCCTGTGTGGAGCATCAAGAGCACGGTCGGGACATCGATGCCCTTGAACCTCGAGAAGGTGACAGCCAGGACGACAGACAGGAAGAAAATCATGACGGGGAAGAAACCGGACCCGATAGAGCCCACGAACGACCTGTGGAGTCGTAGCTCCTCCCTGAACATCAGGGAGAACAGGCGGCGGTTCGTCGATTTCGCCAGTCCCTCACTCCTCCGTCACGAGCCGCATGAATATGTCCTCCAGGCGCTCGCCCGCCTTGGACCGGATATCATCCAAGGCGCCGATCGCCACTATCCCCCCACGGTTGATTATGGCCAGCCGCGTGCAGAGCTTTTCCGCGATCTCAAGGATGTGCGTGCACATGAAGATGGTCTTGCCCTTCCTGACATGCTCGGCCAGGTATTCCCGCACCTTGCGCTGGAAGACCGGGTCGAGGTTGATGAACGGCTCGTCCAGGAGCAAGAGTTCCGGTTCGGGGATGAACGCGGACGCGAGCATGATCTTCTGCCTCTGGCCCTTCGAGAGGTCGCGGCACAGCACGTCCTTCTTCTCCCTGATGTCGAAGAAATCCAGCCATTTGTCGACGCGCTCCTGGACTTTGTCCAGATCCCGGAGGCGACATACGAGCTCGAGGAACTCCTGGACGGTGAGGAAAGTCGGCGGGGTCTCGGACTCGGGGACGATCCCCACCTTCCTTTTGATGGCGATGCCGTCGCTGAAGGACACCCCCATGGTCTCTCCTTCCCCCTTATCCGGGGAGAGTTGACCGGTGAGTATCCGCACGAGAGTCGTCTTCCCGGCCCCGTTGGGACCGAGGAGACCGAAGAATTCGCCTCTACCGACGGAGAAGCTCACGCCGTCGACGGCACGGACCTCGCCGAAAGCCTTGGCTATGCCGGAGACCCTGATCGCCGGCGTCGACCGCGGAGTTGTTGATGGAGCGCCACCCGATGCGGACATCTTCACGCAAGAAACGACGGATGTTCTTATTCTCTTCCCCTCGGCTCGCGCTGTTTGATACCGAGCCCTGCTGGCAACCACCGCAACTATTAACTCATGGCCGGACCATATATTCTATTCGTTCAGGGCTCGCAGGGGTCAGGGGGAATGGGGGAACACCATCGCAGCTTTGGCGAAGCGCTCTTCAGCAGGGTCAGAAGTCGGTGGTTCGTCTACCTCGCGATGAGCGTGTTCTACTGCCTCGACATCTACCTGACGCTGCTCGTCCTGGGGAGCGGGTTCAGCAAGGAATCGAACCCGGTGAGCCGCTACGTGCTGTCGGCCTCCGGCCCGGGAGGCTGGGTCGCGTTCCGCGCGCTGATGCTCGTCATGACGACCGTGGCGCTTCTAGCGACGTTTACTCTCGCCACGTTCTCCATGAAAGAGGATAGTCGGGAGTGCACGATTGACAGAGTTGAGGAAATCACCGTCGGGTCCGTCATGCTGTTCTACGCCATCGCCATCGTCCATAACCTCGTGGCGATCATGGCGCCATTTCCGAGATGGACGTAGGAGTCCCTCGGAGGTATGATGCCAGGTGACCGCCGTAGGCTCCCTGTGAGGAGTGATTCGACCTGCGGCAGCCGTAGGGTACGAACGAAACCACATCTCACGGCGTGGACCATGATGCCGCCTCGATTTCACTGCCATCGGCAGCCCATATCAGAGAAAACCTCCAGATTCGTGGCTCACTCATGCCATAGATGAAGAATCTATCTCCCGCCGTGAGCTTGCCATTCCCATCTGTATCAGTCACCATGACCTTCACCTCGGTTCCGAAGGACAGGGTCGCGTTCGCGACTATCGTTGTGAGACTGCCCAATGGGGTCCAATTCATGAAGGTCGCCGCCTTGAAAGAAGCGAAGGAGGAGATGAAGGGGCACGATATGTACGCAACCATCCATGATGCGGTGTGATTGCTCGGCGGAGTCCCACTCGCATAGGCTGATGAGAATGTCAAAGGGATACACGGATCCCCGTGGCAGGTGCACTCCTCCTCCGCCGGGCTCAACTGCGCTATATACCACGTCAGTGCGGCCATGACCACGATGACCTCCACAACGACGACCAGCAGAATCGTTCCGATGCTTCCGCGCCTTCTCAGCTTAACAGATGGCAATCGCTTTGTCTCTTCAGATGCAGCCAAACCCGTCACCTCGGATCCACGCTGGCCCTGACCTGATGCCGGAGTATCCACATCAATCCCTCATTCATCCTTTCAGAACCTAGCGACCTGCCGGACATAATGATTGCGGTTGCATGGGCTTGAATTTCGCGTCCATCAGCAGTCCATGGGTTGCCAGGTGACCGCCGTGGGCCCCCCTCAGCACATGGAGAGTTACCTACGGCAGTCGGACCTCTAACGGATGTAAACCGAGTCATCAGCCTCGGGTTCCTCCTTCTTCGCCCAGATCGGCAGCATTCAGACAAATCTCCTCCGCCAGTTCCTCGCTGACAGCATGTTCGTCTTCGGTCTCTGGCTCAACCACTTCTGTCGTCGAACTCCTTGAGAAACTGCGCGAAGGCGACAGGACTCTTACTCAAAATACTCGCGGACCTTCAGAAGGTAGACCAAGAGGACCAACCCGAAGATAGAGAAAATGAAGAAGGGCGACGCAATCACCATCAGTCCAATCAGCAACACCACGATGGCCGCACTCCAGGCCCACGCTTTCAACCGCCATAGGCCGATTCCCGTGACTGATATGGCCGCGCCCACAACGGTCTGGATACGGAGAAACGCCATGACGAAAGGATCGACGCCGCTCGTAGAGCCTGCGGATGGAACGTATGTCAGAATCATGTAGAGGCCGCCAAGGAGCACCAACGCGCCGAAAATGGTGACCAGGAGAGCCAGCACAGTGACGCCGATCGGCCTCCCTGGCGGCATGACCTTTTCTATTCCGGCCTCTTGCGCAGAGGTCCAGAATGGTTCTTCATGGGATTTCGTCTCAGCTTTCAGAGGATTGCCTGCGCTTTCCATCGTTGACCTTTCTAACATGTTCCATTCTTCTTCTGTCAGAAGAAGATCAGTGTCCGTTCAGTCCCCTTGCCTTCCCTGCGCCATCCGTCCACGAGTCACACTACACTATCACCTCCGTCGTGCCACCTCCGGGATGAACGGACACGGGGGATATAGCGGTTGCTGCCGCCATAATCGGTCGCCTGAGGCAGAACGATAGACTCTGGCAATAGAGGGAAAGGTGCCCGCGCCCTCGTCCTGAGAGCGGGAGCTTGGGGGACGGGATGGGACACGGACGAATCGAGCGCGTTCCAGGCGACTCAACTCGGCGACCTTGGCGGCGAATCGCTCGCCTTCTCCTGCTCCTTTGTCTCCTTTCCTTGCCTCCTCTTGCGGATCACGAAGAACAGGATGAGCAGCGTCGCCACCACCGATATCAGGACGACGATCAGCCACCAATATTGGCTCAGAGAATCTTGCGGCGGAGACGGCGGCGCCTCGATTGTGAAAGGTCCGCTCTGAGACCATCCCTTGAAGCCGCCGGAGTCTATGACCGTGACATTCACGACGACATCATTCGCCTCAATGTCGGGGACTGTCCACTCGAACGATAGCTGTCCCTTCAGCACTACCAGCTGATTCGCGACTCCTCCGGTCGTGTAATTGATGTAGATAGTTAGGTTCGCATTGATGTCTTGATCGTCGTGCATCGTCCAGACGATGATGTGAGTTGAGCCTTTGAGCCACTCCTCGCCGCCGATTGGCGTGTTCAGAGCGATTGAGGGCGGGGTGTTGGGCGGTAGAGGCGCCTGCACATTCACATCGACCCGCCTCACCAGCTCGGTGTTGTCCAGATTGTCGATTGAGTAGTAGAAGATGGCATGCAATCCTTCAGGAACAGTAAATCCTCCAGAATATGGGGTCAGTCCACCGCCGCCGATTCTGTAGTACGTGGTTTTTACCTCGCTGCCGCCATCCGTGGCCGCGAGAGTGAACACCGTTGTGATGTTGAATTCCCCTGTGGCGGGAGAAATCGTCGTGATGGGCGGGGTGTTATCCACCATCAGCACTTTCGAACTTACCTGCTCGAAGTTCCCCGCCCAATCCAGCGACCGCCACTCGACCAGATGCGGACCTTCTCCCGGCAGGAAGAATGTCCCGGTTGCGGTATAGTTCGCTGGTGCTCCGCTATCGATCGCGTATGTCGTATTCCTGATCCCGACTCCGCTCCGGTCAAAGGTCGAGAAATCGAGCGGTGTGGTGGACTTGATAAAGGTCGACAGAGCGGGGGAGGTGTAATTCGGACTCCCTATGACGATTGAGGTGATTGGCCCGGCGACCACGCTTATCGTCCAGACATAGGTATTGTTTGTCTCGTTTGCCTCTTCAACATTGCCCCCGTAGTCTACATCTGCAACCACGCGGGAGGAACAGGGTGCGGCGGGGGACATCCATGTCGCGGAGAAGGGACCGGAGGTCGCGCCGGGCGGAACTGGCGGCACTTGAATCGTGAGGAAGGGAGACAAAGGGGTGGATTCATTGTAGAAGGCGAGGGTGGCTGTCTCATTCGTCCCTCCTTTGAGGTTTCTTACATCCAAGGAGATATTGAGCGGCAGGGAGAGGCCGACGACTGCATTTGACGGCGGCAGAGGATTGTCAGGGATGTAGTCCGGAAGCGTCCTGTACCCGGCGACCGCTTCGGCAATCGTCTTGCCGCCTTCTCCGTTTCCTGCCACGTCGGTGGCGATCGTATGGAATCTGTAATGCCCCTCTCCCTCGGGGAAGGAGAACGACCATGACCATGGTTCCGCAGTCTCGGTCCCGAGGGGTATCCATGATCCCCAAGTCGAATTGTCGAGCGGCGCGTGAGAATAAATCAGTGTAAGGTCCGCGACGCCACTCAACAAGTCTGTGGCAATCGCATCAAGAATCAGGGAAGGGGAATAGTGCCAGTATGGTGAAGTCGGAACCGCTGATGATACTGGAGCTGTGGCGTCGTAGCCCGCTGAGGCTTCCGCGGCAAGCGATTTCGTTTCCATGCTCTGACCGTCGAACGCAAGACTGCAGAACTCGTACCTTCCCTCACCGTCTGGGAACGACATGAACCATTGCCATGGTGAAGAAGTGTCAGATGCGAACTTGGCCCACGAAGTCCATCCCGAACCCCCATCAAAGCGATACCACAGATCGACCCTAACGACGACACCATCACTGTCGGAAGCGGTTGATGTGATGACAACGGGGCTCGTCCGTTGCCAGTACGGCGGGATGGGCATCACTGACGATACTGGGGGATCGTTCACGAACTCTCCACGCGCGTACTTCAACCGGCCTCCTACGCCGCTAAGCAAGTGGAAGTAAGAGATGTGCACAACATCTGAGGTGTCGATCGCCATGCTGTTCTCGAATTCCGCGCCAGCATTGTCCACGAGCTGTGACCGCCACGAAGCGCCATCCCAGTACGAATACATCAGATTGAGAACGCCTGCAACGTCATAACTTATCCTGGGGACGCCGGTCGAATTCAGGGCTAGCGAGGGTGACTCCACGCTGGAGGCTCCAGGAATCAGCACAATTCGCCAGCTCGAGCCGGTCCACTCCGCGTACTTCAGTTGCATGCCGGGGGTTATTGCGATGTAGGCGATATGAGGATGACCTAGTGAATCAAGAGCCATCGAGGGTTGATACCCAACATTGGGGCTGCTCGAGTCCACTGTCTCAACATACCATCGACTTGCTGACCTGAAGGCATGTCTCAGAGTCCCATTGACGCCGTCGTAATAGGCGATGTGGGGAGTTCCAAGGGAGTCGATCTTCAAAGACTCTGGGTTGGGAATGGTCTGTCCTGGAAAATCAACCACCTCTCGAATCCACACGCCTGCACTTTTATAGAAATAGAGCAGCTCGCCGGTGTCGTGGTCGATGTAGCTTATGCTTGGAGAACCCGTTGAATTCAGCGCTATCGATGTTCGAGCCCCTTCAAAAGATGTTCCTGCGCCTCCAACAAACTCCATTTTCCACGACAGCGACACCTGATCCCAGTAGGCGTACCAGACAGATTGGTATGCGGAGGCATCCATGGTGATGTAGCTGATTTCAGGTATCAGGGTTGCAGTCACAACAATGGAAGGTCCCAATCCTACCGAACCCGGGCCGATGCGTCTGTCCACTGTCTGGTTGTGCCATCCGCCTGCGTCGCGCCAGGCATATCGGAGCTCTTCTCCCGTTCCGTAGCTGTAAGCCACTCGGGGCCAACCATCGACGCCTATCGCAATCGACGGAAATCTTCCTGCTCCAGCGGTTCCGTCCGCGACCTCGAGCGCCCAAGTAGTGCCGCCCGCTGCCGGACTCGGAATCGCTACAGAGCCCAGTATCATAGAGAAGCTGAGCAATAGTAGCGTCAATTTAGGTGGCTTCATTCGTCTGCTCCATGCTATCCCAGAATAGGATTCATCATTCATTACTTGAACTTTTCAGCCCCATCGAGCGGCATCAAACTAGCCTGCGGGAAACGCCGGAGTCTTTGGAATCTTGCAAAGGCTCTTGGCGGACCCACGGAACCTCGAACCGCGTCGGTATACATCATGAATCAAACACACATGCAGAAAGCTTCCGAAATCTCATTCTGGACTGGGGATGTGTCATGAGCCCGTAGATATCGGATGCCTGGAGATGGTTTGTCGTTACCAGGCGATGGATGTGTCGGGGCTCAAATGAGACAAAACCGACTGGGGTACGTATTCGCGATTATTCCCGGTTGTGAAAGGTCATGCATGATAAGCGAAATTTATAAATATAGATATCCAGATGTTGGTGTGAAGCGTATTCGGCCGCACGTCCAAGAACGGTGCGGAAGAATGAGGGTTGAGGTGGTGAAATGCGAACTGGAAATGTGGCTTCTGGGATTGTGGCAAGTGCATTAGCGGTGATATTGATAGCTTCGGCAACGAGCGTCAGGGCGACTTTGTTCCCCAGCACGGTTGTGGCGAACGACATACCGTCTCCGAGGTTACTGAATGCGTCAGTGGCCGTCGGCCCAGACGAGACGATTCACATCGTATGGGAAGACTATAGGGCGGGCGCTCAGGACTCAGACATATGGTATTCTAGGTCAGTAAACGGAGGGTTGAGTTTCGGCCCGCCTATCAGGGTGACAGACATGGGCGGTGTCGGGACAAAACAACGCTACCCCTCGATCGCCGTTGATGGGAGCGACACCGCACACGTAGTGTGGACTGACATGAGGAACCTGAATACGCCCGGAATCGGCCCGGTTTATTATGCCCACTCGATCGATCAAGGAGGGATAATCACTTTCACCCCCAATGCACCAATCGCCCAGCAACCGACTGGATGGGGACAACTGGCAAATGCCATCCGCGCCCGGATTGTCTATGATGGGAGCGCGGGCTGCGCCTTGCATGTGGTGTGGTCGAATTTCGACATTGTCAATGTGATGTTCGATTTCGGTGTCTGGTATGACAAGTCGAGCGATTGCGGAGTAAATTGGGGAACGGATGTGAGGATTGCCCCAGGTTCGGGGCGAGGTTTTGACGCTTCGATAGATGTCGCCCCAGACGGGACAGTTGGAGTTGTGTATGTAGGGACCTTCACCCCTTACAACACCTGTCTAATGATGCGTGACACTGCGGGTTGGCACCCACCAATTCTGGTGACTAACGCGGCTGGACCGTACGGGACGAAGGAACCCGTCGTCGCCATGGAGTCCTTGCTAATGCCCGGTGTGTACGTAGTCCATGTGGCTTGGGCGGACGGCCGGAATATCAATCCGAATATCTTCTTGACTCTCCACGATTGGGACATATACTATTCGAGAGGCACGGGAACGGTTGGGAGCATGATCTTTGCCCCTGGCATTCGCGTCAATGAGAAACCACTTCTAGATCTAAGCGAGCAAGCAGAGCCGCAGATTGTCTCCGATCCGGCTGGGAATCCCAGAATAGCATGGACGGACTGGCGGAGTGATCCCGACGGCCATCGGAATCCGCAAGGTGGCCCGGGAACACAGGACGCCGATGTCTATTTCAGAGAATCCTTCACTCTGGGGACCACCTTTGCCGCGGAGATCCAACTCCAGCACACTCAGAAGGAGCAGTCTAAGCCTATGCTATCCATGTTGCCCTGCGCGTCAGGGCCCTGCGGCGGAACCTACGTCGTTTGGAACGATGAGCGGACAACTCCGGGAAGCTACGACGCCCGATTGGCGGTTCCAGACTTTGACGAGGACGGTCTGAGTGACTGGGAGGAACGGAATTCAGGTATTGACGGGTATTTGACCAACCCACTGAATCCCGATTCCGACCACGACGGTCTCATGGATGGCACGGAAGTCGGCATCACTGGCTTCGACTTAGATCCTTCCACGAATACTGATCCCACATACTGGGATACGGACGGCGACACACTTCCTGATGGATGGATTGACACTGATAGTGACGGTCTTTGTGACCCAGGAGAATGTGAAGACCGCGATTTGAACGGGGCTCAAGATACCGGACCATGGAATGCTGGCGCCGGACCAGGCGAAACAAATCCATTGAATAAGGACACGGAATCGGATGGCTTCGATGACAACGGGGAAGTGGTAACTGGAGTGCATTTATCATATGTCGCAGGGCCTGTAGAAATACCAGATGCCGACCCCTCCGGACCCGGTATCGCAACTCTCGCTACTAATTCATACGGCCTCGGAGCTCCCCAGGAATATTTGACCATGAAAATGGCTTTCATCATACTAGTTCATCCGTACGTTGCAGACCTTTCGTTGGAGCTCTCTCGAGAAGGAGGTCCATGGATCCCACTAGTAGCACAATTAGAGAATCTTGGAGGGGACGTCTGGGCCGGTGAGTATGATCTTTTGTCCCTGGGATATTTCTACGAAGAGTTGACCCACACTTCCACGTGGACCTTGAGAATCTCCGACACGATAGTAGGAAACGAAGGTCACTTGATTGTTTTTGCGGCAATCTTTGGAGCCACCACAAATCCCCTGGATCCTGACTGCGATCTCGATGGCGTCGAAGATGGACAAGAAGTAAGGGGAAAAGACGCTGGAGGTGTGAATTCAGATCCCTGGAAAGCCGATAGTGATGAAGACGGGATGTCAGACCATGAGGAAAGAATCCTTGGGACGAATCCGAATGCCCAGGATACTGATGCCGACGGACTGCCGGACTATGATGAAGTATACCTGTATCCTACAAACCCCGTCGAAATAGATACCGACGGTGACTCTGTTGACGATGGACAGGAAATCGCAGCCTTCGGCCTTGTTGACACAGACTTAGACGGTCTGCTGAATCCAGTCGATCCTGACAGCGATGGAGACATGACTTGGGACGGTGCGGACGCCAATCCACTGGTCTATGACGACCCTGAGGGAAATCCCTATCCCTTTGACTCTTTGGCCGTCAACAATGACTTGGGGGTGAGTGTTGCTGTCATCTATTCTGGAAGCCCGACACCGGTGGCAATATCTCCTGGGACGCCTCTCCCCTCACTCCCGGGTGCCATAGGGCCGCATCCGTATTTCCGGGTTACGGCCGGGGATGGAGTAGCCAACGCAATCACGCAAGTGGATCTTGCCAGCATCTTGCCGCCGGAGGATCCACGGTGGCACAAACTCGCCATATACAAGTGGAACCCTACATTGGACAAATGGCAGTTCCAGTCTGGCGGCGGTGTGAATACAAGACATTCAGTCTGGCTCAGAATGGCGAGCTTCTCGGAGTTCGGAATCGGCGATAGCGACGTTGTGGATAGCGATGGTGATGGTCTGACCGACTGGGAAGAACTGGAATGCGCATGGAAAGAAAGCAGCACCTGTCCGTGGAATTATGATGCGCAGGTCATGGCTCGATCAGAAGTGCAAGTGAATCCAGGAGATTCGTTCTATATCCATAACACAATCAGCTGGATACAGGTCCCTTCTGATGATATCACGTGGGAAGGCACGAGAGAGGTCAGAATCTCTTCGGATCTCATTGAGCTTGGTTTTCCAGAATGGGAATTGAAGGCAGGATATAGCTGGTGGGTCAGCGTCGGCCTTACTCCTATTGTCACGCTTGGTACCCTAGTGAACAATTGGGGTGAAACAAAACAGGCGTTGTTATCATTCACCCATTGCCCGAGTTGCTCAGACGATAATGCATTTCTGGCGATTGTCATTCAGGGGACCACTGACATTCTCAGGGATGACTCCGATGGCGATGGATGGAACGATGGAGATGAAGCGAAAATCCATGGGACTGTACCGATTTCAAAGGACTTCGATCGAGACGGCTATGATGACCCGGATGATAAGAATCCTTACAGAAACCTGGAGCTCAGTGTGAGAGTCTATCATTGGAAGGAGTTAGATCCGATAGATCAGTTTGATTGCGGTGACTTCTACTTCCGGATATACATCGACGGCGTTTGGAGTAATGATTTACGGTACAAGGGGGAGTACTATAATCCACCTATATGCGAAGAGTGGGAAGATGTCTGGTGGACTCATGACATTCCGGATGATGCCGAGAGCGTGGATGTGAAGATCCAGGCGCTTGATGCCGACCTTTCAGGTCCCCCATACTTTGACTGCGACGACGTTGCAGATGTATCTAAGACAGCCTCTTCCGGCCAGCGGGTTTGTGATCGAAATGACATGACCCGAACGGTGGAACTGGATTTCGATTTGGAAACGGGGACATGGTCCGGCGACGACTTTAAGGGGGACCCGAATGGATTCGGTCGCGCCAGTGGTGAGGAAGACGGTTCATACGGAAGTGATGATGGGAATGACCAAGACGATGCCGAGGTCTGGTTTGACATTATGATGAACGATGTCGACAACGATCACTTCGGGTGGTGGGACGAAGTTCACGACGAAAATTCCGCAACGAATCCATTCACTGACGACGATGGAAACGGTGAACCGCCAGACTCCGACGGAGATTGGATGTGGGATTACTGGGAAGACATGTACAGCCCCGATCCAAATGACCCGACGGACTGCGGCCTAAACCCATATGACCCGACGGACTGGGATGATGACTGCGATCACGACGGACTTAGTAACAAGAGGGAGTTCGATGCCGGCACGAACCCATTGGATCTAGACACTGATGGCGACTACATCATAGACGGATATGAGGATTCGCGCATCGGAGTAGTCATAGATTATGAACATGCCCAAACCCTCGAGGACCGATTAAAGCCAAACAATCCAAGTGACGGGTTGACCTACATCAATGATCTGAAGGGCACGCTAACGGCCCTTGCACATATGCTGGAGAGGGATTCCAGGTTACTGGATTATAACTACTGGAAGTCTGTAATCAGACCGATGATTCTTGATGAAGCGAAAGCTCTGATAGCGGACATCCTAGGTCTTCCGGATGGGCCCGAGGATCTCGTGGTGGAATTCGTGGAATCCATCTATCTCGAGCACATCCAACCAGTGCCCTTCATAAGCGAAATATGGGACACGATAGCCGCCATGGCAAGCCTTCTAGATGCAGGAAAATTCTTCGCTTTCACACAGGAAATCACAGCTGCAGACCATATTACTTGTCCCAACGAACCTGGATCGAATGACTATCCGCCAGGATACATCTATTTACTGGGTTATTCCACCCAATGTTCAAATGTGTATTCAAAAAGCCTGGCAGAATTCGACATGGGTGGTTTGCTGACTGCCGGAATAGCCTTCGATTTGCTGGGTATATCGCGGGATCTCACCCCATTCAATTTCGCTTCATTCTATGATACAGACAATGAATTCCAAGACAAAGCAGAGAGTCTTCTCGGAAATTGGTGGGATGATTATAGCGGACTCACTGGCGAAATCACTCTGCCAGTCCGCAAGGATAACGGTGGCGTCGTATTTGAGGAATTCAGATACACTGGCAAGAAGGTGGAAGATGATGCCCTTGTATTCGCTGGCAAGGTCTGGCAACGATGGGGTTTCGATTATCGGGTAGTTGGGCGGCATCCCGGATTTGACAATGTTGGTGGCTATAGCGTGGACCCTTGTTTCCTTTACCCCTGCAAACTGGTACAACAAGTCGCCCTGGAAATCGTTCAGATACTCATAAGAACCAACACGGACATTATTACGATAGGGGAAATCCTTAGCGGGATCATATCATGTTACCCGTATTAGGGGAGGCCGGGACAGAGAAATGACATTCGAGCCAGGTCAGCATAAGCATGCCGAGAACCGAAAGCGAAGAGCAGTCATCATTTCGATTGCGGTGTCTTTGTCAATCATAGCGGCAGTCACGCTGACCTGGCTCATCCTCTCAGCCCCGCATCCGACAGAACGGACTTATACGATGAAGGAATTCATCGACCTCCTTCCGCACTCGTCTGCCGCCGGCGAAACCTATATCATCGAGGATCAAGTACAAGGAATCGAGAGAATCGTGACGCCTGGTCTCGGGTGGAATGCCACTGGGGAATTCGAAGTGAATTCGAGCGTGCGGATGACGTTCACTTCCGTCGCCTTCGACAGTCTACCTTATTTCTACTATCATTTCATGGGCGACAGAGTCTCAGAGTTCCCTGTCGAAAAGCATGTGCGGTTCGCGATAATTTATCAAGAGTGGCGAGTGGGAGATGGCACGATCGTGGACTTCGAACACAACTACTGGTCATACCTTTATGACGGATACGACGGGGCGCTCCGTGGAGGCGACTTCAAGCCTTTCGAGGCGAACATTACGTCAAGCGGCGCCAATGTCACCATCGCCATCTTGTCAGTAACCGACTTCTTTCCCCTGCCCACAAACTGGAGGAACTTGACGGTATGGTTCTTGGATTCAAACAACGTAGGTGTCCCAGCACCCGGGAACGGGACACTGTACATGAATGGTACATTCAGGGGCATCCTCGTGGGAAAGGGCGGTTCATTCCTTGCGAACAACAGCATAGATGTGCCCTTCGGACCGAATCAGGAACTGATCGTCCCTTACGATGGGTCCTATTCTGCGATCCAGTTTTGCACCCCGCTCACGTTAGGAACCATTCAACTCTGAGAAGATATTCCCATGGATTGCGCCTGTTGCCAAGATGCGGCGCGATTCTCTCTCGATCTGCCCCATCAAGGCTGTATACTCGATATCCACGGCTAGGCGACCACCCCGATGAATATTGGTTCGCCTCAGCTGATGGGGGCGGATGGTACCGAGTCTCAAAATGGTTGTAGTGCTATCTTCCCAGTCCTATTCTGTCATCAACCGTGTCCGGCTGGACGGCGGAAGCGAAAGGGCTGGCCAGGGTCTTCGGCGCCGAGCCAGCAGTCCAGAGGGTCTCCTGAGGGGGAGGTGGGCCGCCAAAGCGATATTGGGGACGAACAAAAGCGAACTCGTTTACAGGGCGAATGAAGCGGTGACCTGCGGCCTACCGTTTGTCAACGAAAAACGACAATGACATCGTCGCTGTTCCGCCCCCACTAACGAAATAGTTTCTCCTCGATGTAGTCCCTATGCCCCCACTCCATATCGAGGACTCACGACATATCTCTTTGCCGTGGGGCTGTGGTCATCGAGGAAGAGGCTGTAGAAGGACGGGGAGGGGAGGATATCGGTGGTGAAGGCGTTCGTGTTTACTCTGGCGCCTTTCGTGATAGCTGAGGCGGTGATGGGGATTTCCTCATCTTTCATCGAGGCTCTCCAAGTGCCATCTATTGTCAGCTTGGGGATGCCGAGGGACGGCTCCGGCCACAGGAGACCTGCTTACCCCGAGTTCGGGGCGTGGCTTTGGGAGCCACCGTACTTCACACTCGTTGTTCTCCTTGTCTCCTATGGAGGATGAGAAGCCTGAAATACTACATAGCATCTTACACTACATAGCCGTTCGAGGTAGTGGTCACCCATGGGATCGCTAGATGATTACGTGCGCAAATTGGATCGAGAACTCAGAACCGGATTGCTGTCCGTGCTCGTCCTATCTGTCCTGCGGAAGGGAAACGCAGATCAGTACGGGTATCAGATAATCGAGCACCTGAAGGAACTCACTGGCGGTGCCCTAGTAGTGCCAGAGGGCACGATTTACCCAATTCTCCACGCGCTGCACAACTACGGCCTCGTCAAGACGCGATGGGGCGTGTCGGAGAACGGGCCTCCGAGGAAGTACTACCGCCTCACGGAAGATGGGAAGAGGGCGTACGGGGAGGGGGTGGGGCTCTGGCGGGCCCTCGTGGACAATTCTAGGGCGGTGCTTGGCGACAAGGAGGCGAATTGATATGGACCCTCCCGCTGTCCGGAAATTCCTCAGGCAGGTCGGGCAGGAACTCAAGGACCTCGGTCCGTTTGAGCGACACAAGGCCCTGGCCGAAATCCGCTCCGACATCGTCGATCTTGCGATGGATGGTCACGCCGCTGCGCCTGAGAAGGAAGTCTTGGACTCGGCCAGCAAATCGATGCCGTCGCCGCGCGAGGTCGCGCAAGCGTATCTTGTGAGCGCACGACCCCCAATCTTGGCGATAAAAGCCTCCATCGGCGTCAACCTACTTCTCTCCTTGGGTTCCACGGCCGCGGGTGCTTGGCTCTTCGCGTCGCTATTCGCTTATCAGGGCTCGAGGGCCCTGCCTGCCCTATTCACGATGCTTCTCATCGTCTCAGGTCTATTTGGCCTGCTTGTCTACGGTCTGGCTCTTGTCCATCCTGGAAGTGCGATGAGATGGAGGTTTGCCGTCCTTCCCGCCATTGTCATTGCCGTGGTATTTGACGCTGTGCTCGGCACAGTTGCCGTCGTCAACCTAAACTGGCCCCAGCAAATCGGCGTCTTCCTCCCAATCGCCACGTTCTTTGGCGGAAGCTATTCGATCGCATACGCCCATGGGCAATTGCCCAGGCTGTCTCTTAGTGAAGTACCGGTCAAGAAGAGGGGGGACTACTTCAGAATCCTCGGATGGTACCTCAGGGATCTCGACCGCCCGCGTCGGAAGGCGATAGTGGCGGAGCTTCGACAACATGCGGTCGCTTCCGGCACAGACGTTGGGAAACTCGGGCCCCATGAGAGGGATGCAAGGATTGCTGAGATCCTAGGACCGCCGGACGAGATTGCCGCCGGGTATTTCAGAGAAGCCGCCACCGAACTTTCCCGGAGACAGAAGGCAATCTCGAATGTGCTCATGGCGCCTGCGATGATTGGAATCACCCTGGGGGCCATGTTGTTGTGGTGGGGGCTCTCCGCCGCGACATCATACTCGCTTGTGCAAGATCTGACCCTGCTCGGATTGGTCGGATCGGCAGGGCTCCTTGCGATGAGCATTGCAGCTCTGGCCGGTCTACTCCATGTCAGGCGCGCGCCCATGCACTGGCCTGATGTCGCTCCACCTACCGCCGCTTATGCGTTGACTGCAGTCTTGATAATCGCTGCTGTCTTCGGCGGTTTGCCGACGGGTGGAATCGTGAAGAACACTGTGATGAGGTCTTACACGATCGACTCCGTCCATTACGAGCCGGATGGCAGCCTGGATGTTTACTGGACGACGTGGAGCTACGCGGGATCCGGCTCTCCGCTTGGCGTACCCACCGACGCGCGCACAGAGGGCTCGACCATAACCCATCTGGATCCGAGCAGGCAGGTTGTTTCGACGGAGGGTGTTCCGCAACATTGGCTCACCGGTGTTCTTCTTGCATTTGACCATGTAGATGACACGTGGATAGCATTGTATCCGGAAGGGTTTGCGGCTTGGGGCGCTACGAACATTGGGGGTAACTTTGACTCCCTTGATGGGTGGCAACACGTAGATGGCAGAATCTCCGGTTGGCGCCTCGCCGTTTCTTGGCTCGCGTATGATTGGCAGACCGGTTCGATAAGAGTCAGCTCAGACTCTTTCACGTTGCCTTATCACACGGACGAAGTAGCGTGGGAGAGGACGGTGGCCGCTCCGCGGGGACAAAACCCATGGTCCCTTGATAGTCGCGTGACCCTTGGAGAGAACCGAACCCTCGTTACCGTTTCCCTCTCGGAGGATAATTCCTCTTTGGCACACTCGGATGCTCGGAGTTACCTTTTCGACGAATATGGCGGCGAGATATCCAACATCTCTCTCGCCAACGAGGCAATCGCGTTGAACGGGACCGATGACAGACTGAATGGCACTGCCGTCTACATCGATGGCTCCCGATACTTGGCAGGCGCGTTCTGGATTATCGGACGCACCGAAAACGATGCCAACGGTACGGCCTCTGTGCGGACATGGGCAGTCAGAATCGACGCAAACGACGGGTCGTCGAGGATGTATGAGCTCCGCCGCCTCACGTTGCCATATCTGAAAAGAGGGGACTTCCAACCTGCCGATGGAGACCCGTGGTATCAGCTCGCCCAAGGGACGGAAACAGACACCGACTCGATTCTGATTGTATCGGGAGTGGCGCAAGGCGTAGTGGCACACTCCTCCATGGGAGGCTTGACGGAAGAGGTGACCTCTGGAAACGTAAGCGCCACGAGATTAATGGCCGACGGGTCATTTGACTTCACGGCCGTGCTCTATAATCTCACCGCCGGATATCAATGGCTATTCATCGGCACGCTCATCTCGATGTATGGAGGGTCACCTGCGATATTTGTCCCGGGCTTTTCCTCGGTGGATACTAATGGACGAATGCGTGTCAGAGCCTACACTGTCGCCCAACCGTCCCATATAGTGCATGAGGTTGAAATGACAGTTGGCCTCGCAGAGACCATGGTCTTCTACTCTTGCCTCCTGCAATCCGTGAATGGAGGCTTCTGCGTTGGAAAGGGGGTGGGACAAGGCACTGTTGAACTCGCGGGCCAAGCCGTGTATGAGGACCGTGGCCTATTCGAATGGCGGAGTTCGACCCCTGGCGCCACCGCCAAGGCTCCCGCCATCATTCGTCTCGATGCAAACGCAGTTGAATCCACCATTACACTCCTTGCGCCATTGGACCGCCCACCCGACACTTTGGCGGGGCTTCTTACCGTGACTCTGGCCGCCGTTTTCGCCGTTCTGGTTCTGGCCTTGGGCTACCTTCGTCTCAGGTCGTGGAGGATCCAGAAGAGGAGTCAAGGTGAGGACTAGTCGATCAGCGAGGATTCCAGATGAGGTGGAGTGGGCTCGCCGTATGCACGGCTCTCCAGGTCAAGCCGCAAGGACGGTCTTCGATGATACGAAAAGCGCAACAATGGCCGCCGCGATCATCCTGCCTGCGGGCTTCAAGCGATTTACGCGAAGGCAGCTCCAAGCAACCACAGTCCTCTCTCCCGCAGCCCTATCCGGTCTTGTTGTATATGATGGTTGTCAGTCAACCGCTCCCATCACCCTCCCATTCAACCGTCGGTGATGGGTGCCTACGCATCTTCAACAAGGAGCCACATAGCCCGACGACGAGGACCAACGGTTCACCGACCATCAACGGCTCTTTGGACTGTCCGTCTGTTCCCCCGCAGGCGCCATCCGCTTCGATGCTCTTAGGGCTGAAACCGAAATCCCGGTTATCAGAATCACCAGATCGACAGCCGTACCGACTCCGATCACGGGGGGTATCGAAAGTTGTCCCGTGAGGAAGGACACGACTCCGGTCCCCGCTTCCGCGAGGACGAACGGCAGTGAAAAGACCGCGAAGGCCTTCAGTACCGTCTCTTTCCCCTCCAGTCCTTTCCACGGTCTTCTGTTCGAAGACCAGAGCCCCGCCATGAGCAGGATGACCGCGAACATTGCCGCGACAATGGGCTTGTAGTTCATCTCATTGCCCTGTGGCGGTTCCTCTGGCGCTCTGATGGTGAATGGGCCGCTGTCATCGTAGCCCTTCAGTCCTCCCGTGTCCACGACTGTGATGTTGACTGTGACGTCATTCGCCTCTATCTCAGGAAGGTCCCACTGGTAGCTTTCCTGTCCTTTCAGACCCGCCACGATCTTGTTCGTGACTCCTCCTGTGGTGTAGTTGACGTAGATTGTAAGGTTCGCGTTGATCTCCTGGTCGTCGTGCATCATCCACGTAATGGTGTGGGAGGAGCCCTTGAGGAACTCTTCCCCGCCGGTCGGCGAGGTTATCGTGACGGTGGGAGGGGTGTTGACCGGTTGCGGCGCCTGGATTGCGAACGGCCCGCTTTTGCCATATCCCTTCAGCCCTCCAGTGTCGATGACGGTGCCGTTGAGGACGACGTCAGTCGCGACGATTGTCGGCAGAGTCCAGGGACAAAATCCGATGTCGCCGGCGACGGGCCCGCAGACGCTGCCGCCCCCTGCGCTGGAAGTGTAGTTGATCCAGACGCGGAGAGCGGATGACGGGTCCTCGTTGTCAGAGGCCGTCCAGATGACTGAATGAGAGCTGCCCTGAGTCCACACTTCGCCGCCTAAGGGGAAGGTGACTGTCATCGTCGGAGGAGTGTTAAACAGCCTCGGCTTCACCACGAATGCGTCGTCCACTCCGTTGAGGGTCTTGTCGAAGGCGTCTGGGGTGACGGGGAAGTCCGCTGAATATGTGTATCCGGTCACATAGGCGTCGCCGGCGGAGTCTATCTTGATTGAGAATCCTCCATCCGCACTGCCACCGCCAAGGTAGGTGGAATAGACGAGGGAACTGCCTGTCGGATCCAGCTTCGCCACGAATGCGTCTCTTATCCCGTTATAGGGCGTGTCGAAAGCTCCGGGGGTGACGGGGAAGTTCGTTGAGGATGTCTCACCGGTCATGTAGGCGTTGCCGGAGGAGTCGATGGTGATGCTACGGCCCCGATCATCCTCACTACCGCCCAGGAAGGTGGCGTAAACGAGGGCGGTGCCAGCCGCGTTCAGCTTGACCGCGAAGGCGTCCCATCTGCCATTGAATATCGTGTCAAATGAGCCGGGCGTGACGGGGAAGTCCGTGGACCAGGTCTGGCCGGTCACGTAGGCGTCGCCGGCGGGGTCCATCGTGATTGAAGATCCCTCATCCGCACCGCTACCGCCTAGGTACGTGGAATAGATGAGGGAACTGCCTGTGGGGTTCAGCTTCGCCACGAATGCGTTTGTCGACCCGCCGAACGCGCTGTAGGAGGTGTCGAAGGCGCCGGGGGTTACGGGGAAGTTCGGTGAATTCGTGGCTCCGGTCACGTAAGCGCAACCGGCAGGGTCTATCGCAACCGAAATCTCTCTAATCTCACCGCCCCCGCCAAGGTAGGTGGAGTAGATGAGGGAACTGCCCGTCGGGTCCAGCTTCGCCACGAACGCTTCCGATCCCCCGTCGTAAGTCGTATCGAAGGCGCCCGGGGTGACTGGGAAGTTTGTTGACGCGCCCCCGGTCACCTAGGCGTCGCCGGCGGCGTCTATCGCAATCGACCATCCTCCATTCCCACCGTTACCGCCAAGGTAGGTGGAGTAGATTAGGGAACTGCCCGTGGGGTTCAGCTCAGCCACGAATACATTGAATATTCCCGCGAAGGTCGTATCGAAGGCGCCGGGGGTGACGGGGAAGTCCGCTGAATATGTGTCTCCGGTGAAGTAGGCGTCGCCGGCGGAGTCGATTGCGATCGCGTGCCCCACATCTCCATGGACACCGCCAAGGTACGTGCAGTAGATGAGGGAACTGCCTGTGGGGTCCAGCTTGGCCACGAATGCATCGGATTCTCCCTGGAAGGTCGTATCGAAGGCGCCTGGGGTGACGGGGAAGTCCGTGGACCTGGTCTCACCGGTCACGTAGGCGTCGCCGGCGGCGTCTATCGCAATCGACCATCCTTCGTCCGTAAGGCCACCGCCGAGGTAGGTGGAATACACGAGGGGATCGATTACGAGCTCGCGGGATCGGTCCCATGGCTCGCAGTCGAAGCCAACTTGCCGATGCTCGCGGAGCGCGAATGCGCATTGGACTTCATCCACGCCCTGGTAGGCGATCGGGGCAGAGTCTCTGATCTCTCCCGTACCTGTTTGCAATACCAAGCCGCCTCCTTGCATCACCACGTCGTCAACGCCCTCATACCCGGTGGTGATGCTCGACGGGTCGGCACCTGGATGGAGAATGAACTCGTACTTGACGCGCCCGAATTCAACGTGGTAAGCCAGATCTATGCCGTCGTAGAGATCCCGGTAAAGGATTCCTTGATAGTTCGGCACGTCGGTCCTCCATCTGTCCGGGACGTTCCCGATGAAGAAGTTGCTGTTGAATGGAAGGCGGTTGATGCCGACCGGCACGACCTTGCCGGCTCCTTCGAAGCGGAGCATGTACGCGAACGATTTCGTCGTGGCAGTCTCATCGGCGGTGAAGCGGTCAGTCGGTTCTGGCCAGGCGTCTCCGTGATCTCCCTTGTCAGCCTCCGTGACAACGAACATGACGCCGTCGTCCCTGAATGCAACCGCGGGATTCCCCCGTGAGTAGTAGCGCACCGCGCTATTGACCTGCCCCCTGTTCTCGGTGAAGTAGCCGCCAACGGAGTCGAGGGCGTGCAGGGCTTTCCCGTCCGGGCCGGACGCGAACGAGTATGTCGCGTCGTCCCTCGGCGGCGACAGACCCGCCGGTATCGATGCCGAGAAGAAGAGCGCCGTGAGGACGACAACTGTCATTCTGCCGGTGTGAGTCTGGCTGCATCCCCAAGAGCCGTTCCGTGTCACCGCCGTCCACTCTCCTCCCGTCCTATTTGCTCATGTTGTATATGATGGTTGCCGCTCGACCGTCCCCACCGCCCTTCCCTCAAGCAGCCGGGCACGGACGCCCACGCATCCTTTGGAGGGCGCGACATAGCCCGACTACGAGGACTGGCGGAACCGCGACTGTCCCCAAGCGACAGAATTGAGCTGACTCAAGCGAGGCGACTGTCGGCCCAGATGTGTTGAACATGGTCGTAGTACTCGTCGTAAAGGGCCCCGTTCGAGATTCTATCGAACTCAATGACGGGCAGATCTCGTGGATGGACAGGGCGTTTGCCCGCCAGGTCCTTGCCGAATACGGGGAGACGGCGGTGGAAAGCTACCTTCGCCATGTCGTCTTCTATGACGGGATGGTGCCGTTGTGCGAGCTCCTCCACTGGCGGCAGACGGGCGCCACCCACGCCTTGGAAGAGGGGAGGCGCGACTTGGTTCGGGTGCACTCCCGGTAAGGGCACCTCGGGGGGAATCCGTTAGTTTATGTATGTTCGGCCCCATTCCGCTAGCGGAGGTGTTTCGTGTACAGCTATGTGCCGGGGCCGCCGAGGACTGCCCGCGGTCTGCAGTGGTCCATGGTCGGTCTTGTCATATATCTGCTTGTGCTCGGAGTCCAATCGGTTCTTGGTGTGATTCTCTTCGAGAGCCTGCAGACGGGTGGCGGGACTAGCGGGGGGCTCGCGGAGAACCTCGGAGTGTTTGCGCTGGGAATGCTCGCGTCCCTCCTCGCGTTAGTCGCGTTGGCGCTCTACCTCGCGGGATTCGCGTTCCAGTACGCAGGCCGAGACGAGTTCGGGCCGGCGCACGCCCGCAACATGCGCATCGCTCTCTACGCGATGATTGGCGCGTTCGTCACCATGCTCACTGGGTACGTACTGGAGGTGGTGATCATGTTCCTTGGCGTCTTCTCCGGGTTCGACACCGTGGGCGCAGGCGGCGCCGCCAACTTCATCGCGTTCACCTCTCAGGAGCTCCTCGTCGCGGCCATCTCCGGCGTCGTCACGGCCGCCTTCGTCGCGATCGTCCTCGTCTTCTCCGTCCGCAACCTCGCCAAGCCGGCGCAGCAGCGCGTGTTGCTTGTCGCGGCCGGTCTGACCGTCGTGACCGCCGGGATCGCGGGGCTCGTCTCCCTGTGGCAGGTCTACGCCGCCGCGGCCGCCTTCGCGAGTGGCGACTCGGGGTCGTTCAGCACGAACAGTGGGCTCTCGATGCTCCTCGGCGGCGTCGCCGGCCTCGCGCCCTGGGCCCTCTACGTGTTCGTCTACCGCGGGGTCGGCGAGCGTCTCCGCAAGGGGGAACTCATTCCCTCGGTCCTCCCGGCGATCTTCGTCCCTCGGATGCCAGCGCCCGTCGTCCCGGGGACCGCGTCCTCGTCACGGTTCCTGCAACCGCCTGGGCCGCAGGGCCCGACGCCGTAATGCGTTCCGTTCTACCGAGAAGGAGGACTCCCCGCTTTCGGTCAAGCGGAAGGCGGCTGGCGAGAGGACGACAACGGCAAGCGCCATGCTGGGTCGCCGCTCAGGAAACGCCGCCGATGCCAGTATGAGTCCACTTGGACGGCTGATGGCTTCCGGGGACCGTCGGATGCCCGTCGGTCCACTCAGCACGTCCTGCAGACCTCGCTTCAGCGCGCCTTCGACCATGCCTTCGCCGGAAGGGCAGTAGGAGAAAACCATCAGAGCTGGTCGGGCAGCGGTTCCCCAGCGGTTTCTGACCTCATGAAGTTCGGGCGCCGGTGTGAAGAAGCCCAACTGCCGCGCGGAGAGAGAAAACAGATCCAGGCAAGGTTGTCACCATTCCTGACCGTTCACCTTGGTTCACCATCTTTTGTGGCGCCATACTTGCGCTCGCCGAGTCGAACGCGGGAAGGTTAGACTGTTAGTGTCGCAACGACCACGACAGGGCCCCGACTCCGAATCGGAACAGCGGATGCCCAACCAACGGAACGGTCCTCGACGCTCCACACCAAGTACAGGACTTCGCCTTTCGGGTACGACGAGAGCAGGTCATCGAGGTCGAGTCCGTCAAGAAACGAGTCGGGCTCCATGGCGTTATCCTACCTATAGACAAAAGGGCTATATGTCCCCTCCCAGCACATCAGGGAAAGTGAATGATCGATTCCCAATAGTCGTGTGTTGCGGTCGCGTCGTGGGACCGTGGATCCAGGAGGAGCCTGAAGGGGCTTGGTTGGGCAGGTGCGCCAGATGTGCGCGAGACTTCGTGTTCGACGATATACATAGGATTGACAGATGCGGCGATAATAAGACCTCCGATGGATGAACAGACGGCCACTCGGAGAGCAACTGCGCAAGGCCGGTCGCCAATGACGACGGAGTCGTCCGGATAGTTCGCAGATGGTATTGGTCTGTCTGGGCAGGGTCCGAACAGAAGACAAGTGCGAATCTCATGGCTGCCCAAGTTGAAGCAAGGGTCAAGTTCGGCGAAGCTGCAAGACACAAGTTCATTGTTCATCTGTATAGGCTATCAAGAGAGCCAGATGGCAGACTGACATCGGGAAGAGACTGGTCGCCGCTCTCAAAGCGGATACTTAGTAAGGAGGAAGTCCGCGACACTGTTGGTCAGAGGGACATCGAGCTGTATTATGTGATGTTTGACTCAACAAACATACACGAATCGGGCGTCTGGTGCATCCGCCGGGGCACGATCGAGAAAGCCAAGTAATCATTTTCGCGAAGCACACTGGGACACGTTGGTCTATGAAGCAGCCAATAGCACGTCACGGACTTCGTGAGCGAACCTCTGGACGGTGTCAACGGCATCTTCTACGTCTTGGACGGAAAGGCTCAGTCTGTCGCCCTCTCGTACATCCTTGATGCCTGCCTCCATGAATACTGCAAGTGCGTCCTTGTCCACGACTCCGTTTCTGTGTAGCAGGACATGTCTTTTCATTGCCACCGCATTAGCCTTGAATGCTGTTGACACAACCTCCTTCTGCCCCAAGTTGTTTCTGAGTTTCAGGGCGAGGGGCTTTGGCTGGCTGAAGAGGTGTCTCATGCTCTTCTTCGGTTCTCCGAATCTGTCTTCCCATGCGGTTCTCAAGAACTGCTCCAGACAGGCGACAGAATAGGCGAGCATCAGGGGCAGAACAGCATCGTAGACTCGGTCGGTGAAGTCCTTTATTCTGCTCCTTAGAGGACCAATCTCGTCTCTCAATGAAGCCAGAGGTCTGATTGAACGCACAGACTCCCTATCTTCCTTGAGCCTGATTATCGAAAGGAGATTCCTCACCAGGTCGAGTTCCTTTGTGAACAAGTCATAGGGCACTTGGATGGTTTCGCCTACTTCGCGCTCTTCCACACTTTTTCCTCAGGGAGGGTAATGTCAAATGTGTTTAAAAAAGGAAAGGTGCCCCGCCCTTTCGAGCGGGGCTTGGTCGGGGACAAAGCCAAAACGAGAAGTCTGAACGCCTCACGCGCAGGAGCTTACGGAAGGCAACTTTTCTATGGAGCAGCCTTCCGTAGGCTGCCAGGTGACCGCCGTAGGCCCCCTTCTGTTCTAACGGCATTTGACTTAGCGTCCTACCTGGCCTATCGGCCTTTTTGGACTTGCTCCGATGGGGAGTCGCCGTCTCACCAGTCGGCTCCGATCGCTCGGCTCCTGCACTCCGCCGCCAGCGTCCTCGTCATTACGTGCCGCGATTCATCCTCGGCGGCGGCTGTGTCGTTTCTGCGCCCTTGCCATCCCTCTCGGGATACCGGCTTGCGCCGGTCCACCAGCGTCCCCGCGGCCTCCGCGAGAGGCGCGCGGTTCGCTCGCCGGTTTGGAGGGGGGACCTTCCTCAGCAACCACGTTGGTCACCGTCGGCCGTTCACGGTCTCCTGGCGAGACTCCATCAGACTTCCCGCCTAAAATGCTTTCCGTTGACGGACGAATGAATTGGCATTCAGGGATTGATCCGTGAGGCTCACTGCAAGACGCGATGACCGTCAGCTATAAACCGCCTACTTACTTGCTCCAATCGTGCTCAGGATCCGGCTTTTTGCACCGAACGACGTCGGTCCAGTCATGGATTTGGTGAAGGCCTCCTTGAGGGAGAACTACCCGCCAAACTTATACCTAGACATACACCACTGGTGGAAGGAGGGATTCCTCGTGGCGGAGAACTCCGGCCAGGTCATCGGGTTCATGGCGTGCGTCGTGAACGCGCCGGGTCAAGCCAGGGTATTGATGCTTGCCGTCGACGCACCTCATAGAAACCAAGGCATCGGGACGCAACTCATGACCACGTTCGTCAGAGAGTGCGCCGTCAGGGGGATGAAGTCGATCGAGCTCGAGGTCAGGCAGAGCAACCTCGCAGCCATCAGGTTCTACAAGCGCCATGGCTTCGAGATCACCTACACCCTCGAGCACTTCTATACCGACGGCGAGGGCGGCTACAAGATGATCAAGCACATCGGGGCCGCCTGAGGCCCTACTTGTACCCTTCCATGCCCTCGCTCGGATGATAATTCCAGTAATTGTATGGCGACGCGCTCTTCTGTGACTCCGTGACGTCCTTCGCGACCCCGCCGTAGTAGGAGCCGTACTTCGCCCTGATCTGCTCCTCGGCACTCCTTGCCCTCTTGATCGCGTCCTTGATGTGCTTCGGTTCGATCAGGGGATTCTTCTCAGTCACCGCCAGGTCCCCTGCTGACCTGATGAGCCCGCCGAGCTCCCTGAGGCGCAACGTCAACGACTTCTCCTGCCCATCGACCTCCTTAGCGCGCCTGTGCGCCTCGGTGATCAACGCCTGCACCGCGTCCCTCGTGGCCGGAGGGATGCGCTTGTCCATCGCTATCTCCTGCGCGGTGAACTGCGCCAGCTTCGACCTGTTTACCTCGTTGTCCTCCATCGTGGTTTCGACGAGGACCTCGTAGCCGCTGCCCATGATCCTCGACCTGAGGGGCGAGAGGATGTGCGGGAGGTCCTGGATGTTGCACGCTGCCACGAAGATGAAGTCGCAAGGGACGGCATCGACGCGGACGCTCGCGCCGGCGCTCTGCGGGTTCCTTCCCGAAATCGGGAACCGTTTCTCCTGCATTGCGGTGAGGATGTACCTCTGGAGGAAACCGAGCTGCGGCAGCTCGTCTATGAACAGCACGCCCTCGTGCGCCTCGTGTATCGAGCCGGGCACGACCCTCTCGTACGGCTGCGTGCCGAGCTGTGGATGGCCGCCGTACGGGTCATGTCTCACGTCCCCTAGCAGCTCCGTGTCGCTCGCCCCGGTCGCGAGCACGAAGGGGTTCCTCTCGACCGGGACGAGGACCTTACGGGGGCTGATCTGCTCCATCTCCCTGCGCTTCTCCAGCGCCTTCTGGTCCAGCACCTTGATGAGCTCGCCCGCCCGCTCGTAGACGACGACCTCCTCCTGGCCGAACCTGCGTCTCGTGGTCGTGACCCTGTCTTTTGCGGCTATGGTGCCCAGGGTGACCTCAAAGAGACCGCCGAGCAGGTCCCCGAAGGGGTTGCTGGCGGTCTGATGTATCGCGGACTTGGGGCGGCTGCATTTGGGGCAGACCCTGTCTTTCGGTGAGGAGTAGATGCCGCAGTGCACGCACTTGTAGCCCAGACGTTCAGCGACGTTTATCGGCGCCTCCTTCGGATCGATCAGCTCGCCCTCGGCGCCCTCCCTTTCCAGATTGTCCTTCACCACGTCATCGCGCTTCCTGACCTCAATCATCGGCCGCTCGGGGTTCTCAGGGTTGTGGACGACCCGTATCTCCTCCATCGGGCGGGGGAGGTGCAGCGACAGCGCCTGCGCTATCATCGACTTCCCGGTGCCGGGCGGTCCGACTAGGAGGAGGTGCCTCCTCTGCGTCGCCGCGGTCCTGGCGAGGGTGACGGCGTCGTCCTGCCCGATGACCCGCTCCAGCGGGTCCGTGGGGATGGGTATGTCTGTGGTCGACTCGATCTGGTCGAGGTTGACTATCGTCGGTTTCTTCGGCGGACGCCTCTCGACTGTCATCCTTCCTCATCAACTCGCGAAATCGCCCTTGGTGAGTATCTGGACGTTGGCGGGCTGTTTTGCCACCGTGCCCATCTTCGCGCCGACCACGGACTTGATGCCTATGTCGGCCGCTATGTCAAGTATCCTCTGGGTTATGATTCCGTCGAACACCACGGCCCTGACTCTCTTGGTGTTTGACTTGAGGGTCTCGACGAGCTCCCTGACGGGCACCTCGACCGCGACCTCGTCCCTGTCATCCAGTATCCTCGCCCTCGAGGACCCGGAAAGCTCGATCAGCATGTCCCGGTACTTCTCGATCTGCGGGGGGATCCTTCTCTGCGGCTCTCTCGCAGGCGGTTCCTCCCGAGGTTCAGGCGCCCGCTCGGGCATCGGGGGCTCAGGCTCCTCCGTCGGCGGCGGGGCTGGCGGCGCCTGGCCCGCTGGCCGCGGCTTCTCCTCCTCCGTCGCCTTCAGTGTGATCCCTCCGAGGCCGTACATCTCGACGTACTGCTCGGCGGGTATCTTGTTCCTGAGGGCCTTCATGATCTGCTTCTGGGTCATCTCCTCGACCTCCGTGCCCCTCGGGGCCCGGGCGATGAAGTCGACTTCGGCCACCTGGAGCATTTCCTTGAGGATGAGGTCCCCGCCCCTGTCGCCGTCGACGAACGCCGTGACGACGCGCTCCTTCGCGAGGTCCTGTATCGTCTTGGAGATGTTCGTGCCCTCGACCGCGATCGAGTTCTTTATCCCGCACTTGAGCAGGTTGAGCACGTCGGACCTCCCCTCGACGACGATGATCGCGTCGCTGTCGGAGATGTTCGGTCCTGCAGGCAGGCGCTCCGGTCCGAAGGAAATCGCCTCCGAGACCTGAACTGACCGCCTGACCTCGTCCAAGAGGCCGAGGCCGGATGTCCGCGAGGTGTCCACCATGTTGGTGAGCAGCTGCCTCGCCCTCTCGACTATCTTGTTCCTCTTGGTAATCCTGACGTCCTCTACCTTCTCGACCTTGATGCTCGCCTTGCACGGTCCGACCCTGTCAATCGTCTCCAGGGCCGACGCAAGGACGCTCGTCTCGACCTGGTCGAGACTCGATGGGATGTAGATGTTGCCTTCGCTCTTGCCCTTCTTCGCTATCACTTCGACTTCTATGCGCCCGATCCTGCCGCTCTTCTGGAGATCTCTGAGGTCTAGCTCATCTCCCAACAGACCCTCGGTCTGGCCGAAGACAGCCCCTATCACGTCGGGCTTCTCGACAACCCCATCAGCGTCCAGACGAGCGTGAATCAAGTACTTCGTCGTGCTTGGATCTATGTTCATGTTCTCTGTTCCTGGGGACAAGCAAGAACGACTGGTCCGCTCCAGACATCGCTACTCGCGAGTGCGGGGTGGCTCCTTTCTCACGCGCAACCCCTTACTAACATGATGATCGGTAACGGGATGAGTGGGAATGGTCATTATCGCTTGCTATCCCTTGGATACCTACTCGGCTCGCCTTTATTTAAACATTGCGACGCCGTTGCGTCACCGAGGTCACTTCAGGGGGCGCGACCGCGCCAATCAAGCCTCCGCCCTCCATGCTCACGACGGCCATCAGCGCCGCCTTCGCCGGGATGAGATTGAGGTGGAATTGCAGCGTCCCGAAGACAAGGAGCACGAGCCATGCAAGTACGGCTGGGACGAACATCTGGTCCGTCGAGGGCAGCCACCCGAACGCGGGCAGCCACG